>JACCDU010295886.1_pt1 | contig 50622 bp, 24 predicted proteins | sample 7446081 | NCBI WGS metagenome assembly JACCDU01 (sample SAMN15323447, study PRJNA562643) | freshwater metagenome | isolation source: river surface water | place: USA:Blue River Watershed | collected 2017-08-17 | reverse complement strand
TGAGATGGGTTTACTGATAATGCTAATCGTTTTGATACAATTTGACTTGCCATTGAACCGGGAATATCTATATTTAAATCAGCATTTAAAAATACAGATTGTTCACCACTATGTATAAATGTTACAGGAGCTGGATTTGGATTACCACCTATCCAATTTTCATCAACGACAGTATAAACTAAAGTATCTTTGGCTACCCCTTTATCATCTTTAATCGATTCGGTTTTTTCAACTATTTGAAAATTCCAAAATCCATCAACAGCTGAACTCATTTCATTTAATAAAGATTCTAAAACTTCACGAATTGTTTTATTTGGTGTATCTAATTCTTTTTTAAGTAATTCAAAATTAATATATAAATTTTCCAACTTACCCCAATAATATGCCTTTTCTTTATATCCACCCGAATTTAATTCTGTTGATTGTGCAAAAGATAAAGGTCCAATTGAACGATTTATTAGTGGTTCGCCATCATTTAAATTTGCTAAATTTTGTTCCATAAAAAATTTACTAAAATCAGGAATTTCTCCAGGTATTAGTAAAGTTTCAGGCTTACATGAATATATACCTTTAAATGCTCCAATTGGTATATCCTTTACATTAAGAATAGCGTTTATATTTCTACCACCTACTATCAATGATTGTATTGCTGAGTTTGCATTCAGTATATCTACTGCTTTTTTAAATCTAACATATCTGTTTTTAGAAAATAATTTTTCTTTTGGTAGCATCAATCCACCAGCTAATTTAATTTCAGTTGGAGCAACTCCTTCCACTCTTACACTACCACCACCACCAGTTTGTTGCGCTGTTGAAGCTCCTGCTGTTCCTGAAGTACCAGTGGGTGCACTTGCTGCTGTTCCGGAAGTACCTTTTGGGGTAGATGTTGGTTGTTCTGGTTTTTTTGTATATGAATATCCTTTAACAGTACCACCTAGCCCATCTGTAAAATTAGCAGGTTTTACATCTATGTATTTTGCTATAGCTGCATCAATTTCAGCCCTTGTTATAGGGTCCCCTGCACTTTGTTTACTTTGTAAATAATTTTCCCAAGCTGTATCTATTGTAAAGAAACCACCTGTAACTACTGTGGGTGGTGTTGCTACATCCTTAAATCCAGCTTGTTTTTGAACTATTGCTTCAGCAATTTCTTGTAATTTTTTAGGATTAAGTCCACCAGCTTCTTCAACTTCTTTTGCGGTTGCACCTGCATTTTTAGGAACTATAACATTATCAGATGGAAGTTCTGTTCCTGATGCATCTCTACCATCCCTATAATTTGATATTTGTACTTCAATAACCGGGTCAAAGTTTACAAAATCCAAAGCACTAAATCCACCAGCTACTTCCGGTTTCATCAAATCCGTAACAAATGTAGTTTGTCTAACTTTTGGCAAATCATTGAACATTTGTTTAAAACGTCTTTCTGCCATTTGATTTTGTGCCGTTAAATTCAAATCGGTAATTCCAAATGGTGGACGTGAGTATTTGTTACTAACTTTTCCATTTTCTATTACTTCTATATTATTATGTGATTGTAAATAGGTTGGTAGTCCCGGTGCCCCTCTTAATTTTATACTAATTTCAAATAAATCTCCATTTGCACTAACTGTACCCCCAACTATAAACCCAAAAAATGAATCATACTCACCTGCTGCATCTAATCTTTTTTGATGTAAGCTATTTTGGTCTAAACTATACTTACCTGCATCAGCTACAATACTACTAAATTTTGTTGATATCAATTGACCAACCCCCAAAGGAGTATTCCAGCCATATTCTATAAAAAGAGAATAGCCAGGTTCCATCAAATAAGATTGTAACACTTCAACTTGAGATATAGTATATGCTGTTATTTTTAAATCGCAGTGTCTTGATATTTGGTCTTTACCTTCTTTTACATTTATAGCCGTTACTATTGGTGATGGTCTAAAAGGAATATCTCCCAATTGTGATGTTTGTGAGGCATATACAGGTTTACCTAACCAATCCACTCCAAGTACACCGCTACGAGCAGAATCTCCATAAAATGAGGCTTCGCTAATACCAGCAGCACTAAAAAGTTTCCAATCAGGATTTGAAATCATAATCAATCCATTACCAGCACCTGATATAATTCTAGCGAAACAATTTAATTTTGATGCTTCAATCGTATTTATCGACTTTATACTCTTTACAATTTTATCCTCTATATTTGTAAGCTTTGGAAACATTTTTATATTTGATTTTCGTTATTTACAATTTCTATATATTGTATTGGTATTCTAAGTATAGTTCCGTCCGGAAATGAAAACTTAGCATCATGTATATTATTTGCACTTGCTATTATCCACCAAAGAGATGAATTATTATAAAAATAATTAGCTAATGTATCTAATCTATCGCCAGTTTCAGTAGCAACATAAATGTCAGTTTCTCTCAATGGTATATTTGCATATTTTTTAGCTCTGTACACTACTCTACCATCTTTAGTTGTTTTAGTACTATTTCTTTCGTATCTACTTCTCATATTATGCTATATTATCTATATTAGGAGTAAATGGATTATTTACAACATCTTGTTTAGTAACAAAACTTAAATCAGGTCCAATACTTGCAGGGAATCCACTATATGGAGTACCATCACCAAAATATAATTTACCAGTTTTCTTTTGTTTATAAATTGGTCTTGCTTTGGTTTGTCCTAATGCAGTATGAGCCATACTTGTTTTAGTAAGTTTAAATTGTTTCTGAATAAGTAATGCTTCGTTTGTTGAATCCTGTGGATATGGGTCTCCCTGTTCTTGTTGATTTATTTCAGATTGTGGTTTTGATGGGTCAGGCCTTACATCAGGTTTATTTGTTGATTTGAATCTTACATCATTTTCTTGAGATTTATCAGATGTACCAGTCTGAGTCAGTTTTTCAGAATAACTATATAATTTTTTACCTGAAAGTGTTGGGTTTAATTTTTTATCCTCACCCAATTCGTAAGTATGTGTATTCGATTTTGCTTCAACAAATTTCAATGTAATTGTTACTTCTACAATCATTGGTAATCTATAATTTTGTAAATCTTTACGATTTAGTCCAATTTCCCAAGGATAGTTATCATCTATATTATAAGACATGTTTTCAATAAAACATTCTCTATCTCTATACATATCACCCATTGTAAATTTTAAAAATGGAGCAGTAACAGCACCACTCCCACCTGTATATTGTTGTGGATAACACAATGAACTTAAATATGCTAATTTACTCCAATTATTTTTATGTTCTATATTACTAAGTGAAAATACTTTAAATGAAAATTGTACAGTTCTTTCTATACTTTGATATGTATAAAAGTTAAATGGTGCACCTATAAATCTACTACTTTCCCAAGATGGTGAAAATTGTTCTGAAAGAGCAGTTATAGTTCCTCTGAAATTTACCGCTGTTGAATTAGCAACAGACATAAATTTCAAAGGTATCATATCCAGTCTATCATATTCATTATCTCTTTTAATACTAGCCTCATCAGTTCCAATATTATATGGCTCTTTTTCATTAAAAACATCTCGTCTTTCATACATGCCATACTTTGTTCTATTTTTTGTTCTTGGAACTTCTGAATATTTCCAAACACCATTTGATGCACCATCAATATAATTTGATTCAGCTTGGTTTTTTTCTTTTAAAAATCTAGCTTTTCCTCTTTTCGTTTCATCTGTTTCACCACTAAATTCTATTGCGTATTTAGTTGAAAGGTCAAGTCTATCATCGATACTAGTATCAGTTGGCGTATATTCCTGATTACGGAAATTTAATGGAGGTTTTCCAAATTGTCTTTCATTTTTTACAACATCAGAATATTTTTTTAAAGATGACCATCTAAGAAAAACAACTTGACTTTGTTGTAATTCTCTAGCCATTTGCTGTGCTTTATCACCCCCCTTTGATAAAACTTTTACCAACTGATTTGATACAAATTTTCTTGCTTGTTGTTGTGCTATATTAATACCTTGCCCAACAACAGCTTGTTTAATTTGGTCAGGTGTACCAGTTGCGTTCTTTGCTAAAAATGATGCTAATTTAGTTCCAGATGAAAATGCTTTTAAATTTGCTAATGTTTCATGAACTCTATATTCTTCATTGAAGCCCGGAACTTTAGCTGTAAATGCTGGGCTTGCAACAATTTTAGATGGAATCAATACATCAGGAAATAAAGAGCCTAAAGTATTTTTTATAGATGCACCTGCTTTTATAGCAGCTGTTTTTGGATTAAATGTAGATGGTACTCTTAATAATCGAGATGCTCCAAATTGAACACCATCACCAACAACATCTCCTACAACTCTTGCAGCTGTTGCTACTAAACCCCTACCACCAGTTCCAGCTTTCATGGCCTCCCCCAATGAAGTTTGTTGTGAAGTTATTCTAAGTATATCAGTACCATATAATATAGGCTCTGAAAAGTTTGTGAATGGTAGTAATCCTATTAATTCACTTTCTATTCGGGTTTCTGAAAATCTTTCTGCGTTTGTACCTAATCTTATTTTATTTATTAAAGGTACAGATGTACTATTCAATAAAGGACTTATTGTTGATATTTGAATATCCTTACTGTTTCTAACAGCAAATGCCTCTTGCGGAGTTACACCCCCAAGTCTATCGTATTTTTTGTTTCTAAATAATTCTTCTAAAGTTGGCATCTAATTATTTTTTTATTGTAGTGCAAAATTATTTCTAGTACTACGTTCCATTGTTGTAGCCACTTTTGATGAAACCTTATCATTATCCATATAAACTCCAATTTTACCACTAGCCATATCATTTCTTACTCCTCTAAATTCGTTTATCAATGCACTTATCATATTATTATTTGATGATGCAATTGGAGATGGTTTACTACCACCACCACCACCAGAAAGCGCACTTGCCAATCCAGGTGCGGCAATTACATCATCATTTCTGGATAATTCAAGTAATCCACCTTCTTTTGTTGATATTTGCGTTTTTCCATCAGCAGGTGACATTACGTCTCCGACTTTTTGTGCAGATTTCATTGCCATAACTGCAGCAGATATACCACCTATGATAGCAACTGCACCTATACCTAAAGTCATAGCAGAAGCCGATGTAATTGCAGCAACTGCACTTGCTATCATAGTGGGTAATTGTGCTGCGGCCGCTATACCTGCTCTTATCAAACCAGGTACCAAAGAACCAAGAACAGCCGTTCCAGCTATTGTTAATGCAACCGCTATACCAGATGTTAAAGGTCCCATCTTTTCAAATAACTTTGATAATGACTCAGTTGGATTGAATATTGTTTTAATAATTTCAGCAATACCACCAAGAACATCCGATATAAAATAAATTACTTTAGCTAATACATCAAATACAGGTGTAAGTCTACCACCCACTGCTTCAATCATTCCTGCTATTTTATCTTGTATATCAGTCATTACTCCAGATATTCTTTCTTGCTTTGCTAATTGTTCTGCTTGCTTTTTAAGTTCCTCATCACTCAATTTACTAACATCAACGCCACTATCTATTAATTTATTTGCTTTTTCTAATTGGTCACCACTTAATTTACTTAATTTATCTTTAACACCCAATTCTTTTGTAATTTCTTCAACCGATTTTCCTGCTGCTTTTGCTAATTGTTGTTGTGTAAAATAATCTTGCTTTCTGAAATCACCACTTCTTTGAATTTGATTTAATACTTCTTCATTTGCATCTGCTATCTTTCCCTCATATGCTAAAGCTCTAGCTCTACTTAAATTAAACTGACCTCCTACATAAGTTGCTGCCGTTAGTTCTTCCTCAATACCACTTTCAAAATCTAAAAGTTTTTCTGATGTATTTGCCATATCTTCAAGAGTAGTTCCCAACATCTTAGCTTTAACAGCTTGCTGAACAAAAAGTTGAACATTACCTTTCATATGTTTTGATAACGTACCTGAATTTTTTGCCATATCTTGGAATACCTCTTTTGCAGATACCCCAGCTGTTTTAGCCATAGATGCAGCTTGTAAAGCTACACTTGCTGCAGTTTCTTCACTCAATCCCCCAATCTGCTCAAACATGGATGATACTTCTGCACTATCTTTTACAGCAATACCCATTCTTTTATTTAATAAAGAAAGAGAACCCACAGTAGCTTCGCTAAAGTGAAACATATCACTTTGAGCATTTGCCAATTCATTTACAACATCATATGCATCCTTAGCCTCAACACCTAAACCTCTGTATCCAACTACTATATGATGCACATCCGCATCTATCTTTTTAGTCATACTAGCGGTAAAACCAGTAGTTTCTCTATATCCCTCTGCGGCTTTATCCAACTCCATATACGCATGTAATCCAGCACCCAAAGCTGCTACTAATAGTATCAATGGGCCAAAAGCCATACCAGCGTTTTTAACAGATTTAAATAAATCCATTGCACCCGATGCTGCATTTCTTATACCTTCTGGTAAGTGATGAGCCTCATGTGCTACTTTGTGTTGTAACTCATGTATTCTTTCTTCCTGTTTTTGTAGATTTTGTTTTATTTGTAAAAGCTTGAGTGCTTCTTCTTTTTCCGCCTCACTAAAATCTTTTATTTTTTCTAATAACTTATGTCTTTCTTCTTCGAATTTATTTACTTCTTTACCATGATGAGACATATGTTTAGCTTGGTCAACTGCACCTTTAGCCAAAGATTCAAAAATTTCTCTTTTTTCTTGAGATTTTTTAAAATCCTCATCACTTAAATTCACCTCAGCTCGGCGCATTTGTACTATTTTAGTCATAACACTACTAAGCAGAGAATTTCCGCTTATCCTACCTTCTAAAAGTTTTGCAGCTTTTTCATCTTTTACAGTTAATTGTTTTGTTATACTAGCTATACCATCATAGGAGTCTTTCTGTCTTTGGAGATGTTTAAGTTTTCTCTCTAATATTTCAAGTTCCTCATCACCTTTTTTTATAAGCTCATCTAAACGCTTTTTTTCCATATGACGAGCATTAGAAGCCTTTTCAACATTTGTTGTAATTTGCTTCTCTAGCCTTTCTCTTTCTTTTAATAAAGAGTTTAATTCTTTTTGCTCTTCCGGTGTAAGCTTATCTACTGCCATCTATTAGTATTATTTGAAATCTTTAGAAATAAATCCTGTATCTTGTAAATATTTAAACACTTCAGGATCTTCAGATTTTAATTTTCTCATTTGAGGTATATATGACCTATCTATATCATCTAATTCATCTTGTAATTTTTTTAGAACCGGGTCATTATCAATAACTTGCTGCAATTTATTAGGAGATGGTTTTTTACTAAATAAATTCCAAAATTCCTTTAAATTGGATTCTGATATTTTGTATTTTTTCATAATTAATATAGTTTAACATCTATAAATATCCTATAAATAAAAAAGTTAGGATTATCGTTTAACCCTAACTTTTGATGCTGATTTATTTGCTTTTTCTACTTCCTCATTTTCTTTTTTCTTTGCTTCGGCTAATTTGTTATAATAAAACATTCTTAGTCTGGTTGGCATTTGGTACAATTCCATAACAGTAAACCCATTACCATAGTGTACCATATCAAAAATTTGAGTATGTAAGCTTATACTATGATTCGGTGGTAGGCCAAAAAAAGTTCACTCCAAGTGAAATAGGCGCCTCCTCCACCTCACCATCTTCATGAGTATATTGTATTTTCATATCCATATCAGGTGAAATTGTCTTAACATATTCTCTAAAAGCTCTACTATCTAAAGCTCTCATATTATTGACAAATTTAGCGATATGACCCACTTCTGAATTTCCATCAACAGATTTAATCATATATCTCAAACGAGTTGTAATATCAGATGATAAATCTTTATTTAGTTTTTTAAGAGCTTCTACCTCTCTTTCAATTTCTCTCTCATCACCATGAGTTAATAATTTGAATATAATTTTGTTTTTTCCGTATGGAGTAATATATTCTAATTCGTTTTTATTATTAAAAAGAGATAAATCAATATCTTTAGTTTTAACCTGTGTTAAATCTGCTTTTGCCTGAATACTATCACCTTTTTTAGATGAATAGAAAGTAAAATCATAATCAGGACCATATCCTAATACTCTAGTTGCTAAAAGAATTGCGTTCTTATCACCAATTATAATATCGCTTGGATTAACTTTATCCACTATAATAGATTCAAATAGTTTATCCAATACAACACCTTTTTTGATAAGGTTAGTAGAAGAAAGAATATCTTCTTCCTTAGCTGTCATTAATTTTATTGTAATTTGTCCTGATGATAAAGGGTTATCTTTTGGATATACCTTACCTTCTGATGGTAAATCCAACACTTCCGTTGGGAAATCATATTGCTTTTCGTTCATAACTTTGTTATTTTAAGTTTGTATATATAAATACATTAAATTAAAATTTTTGAAAATAAAAAACCCCCACCATTTCTGATGAGGGTTGTCCTTCGGTAGCTTCCGTAAGGAATATTTTTAGAATTCTAATACTGCGTAATCGTAAGTTAATGTTAATGTAATTGTTACAGGCTCATTTGTTGTACTATATGCTAAATCTCCAAAGTTTGCTTGTGAAATAAATGCACCTCTCAATTTCCATTGTTCAATCTTATCACCAACAGGTCCTAATAGATAAAAATCGATATCTTTTTTATACATTTCTGCATATCCATCTCTACCAGTAATTGATTCATGTGATAAACGAATCCACTCCATTACTGCCTGTGCTGCTGATGGTACAATTGGGTCATACAAAGTAATTTCCAAATCTTGCCACTCACCCTTACCTTTCAACTTTCTATAAACGTTGATGTGGTCTATTTTTACAGTTTCAAATTGAATTGTTGGGCGGTTAGCCGCACTTACCGTAAATGATGGGATTGACGTATCAGTCAACTCCATTATATAACGGTTTTTCATTTTAGGTTCGAAGTTCGTATAGAACATCTTATCGAAGGATAGAATATCTGCCATTTTTATTTCCCTTTTATTTAATTATAAATATCTAATTTGTTTGTTTTTATATTATGCTGAGAAACTTGCTCCAGTTGGTAAGATGTTGAAATCAATTACGATGAATTCAGCTGTCTTAGCCGGTTGTAAGAAAATTTGTCCCGCCATAATATTTCTATCTATTACATCCGGAGTGTTGTTGGTTTCATCCATCACCACTTTGAATGCGTATAGACCTTGTCTTTGTTGAATTGTTTCCAAATATGGATTAACAGTGTTCAAGAATCTTCCTCTAGTCTCTGAAGTATTTTGTTCGAATACTAAGAAACGAGATGTAGAAGCGATAAACTTCTTAACAGTAATAAGTAATCTTCTTACGTTGATTCTATCTAATGCTGAAGCCTTATCTTGCAATGTCTTCTGTCCGAATGCTACAATACCTTGTCCAGGGAATGCTGCGATTGGGTTTACTTTGTTCTCATATAGAGTATCTCTCTCTGCATGTGTTAATCTATTCAATACACTAACTGCTCCTACGATACCACCTCTATTTAAACCAGCAGGTGCGAACCATTCAGCTGCCAATCTATCGTTAGAAGCGTAAACCGCTGGTAACAATGTAGATGGTGGAACAGTTGTAAGTTTGTTAGTATTTGTATCAATTGTTTTAACCCAAGGATAGTAAGTACCAACATAGTTTGAATCAACAGAGTTAGCTTCTTCAGTTGCTTGAGTTATTGTATCTGCTGAATCGTTGAAGTCAGCGATGTAGAATGCATCTTGTCTTTCTTCTACCATGTCAATTACTCTAGTAGTAATAGCTGGGTGTAATCTTCTTACAATACCAGGAGTTGCTACCATATTGATATCATATTCATCAGGATTTGAAATAGCTGCAATTGCTTTGGTATATGCAACTGAACCAGATGATGTTGATGTAGAACAATTAAATCCTTGTGTATTACCAGCACCCCATCCAGCATCACCAGCTTTTAATATTGGTGTTACAGGGTTAGTACCATCAAATCCCATTTGGAATCCTAATAAAAATTGTCTCTTAACCATATCAGATGAAACTGAACCAGTCATTTGATAAGTTAAACCATTTGCATCAAATGCGAATGATACGTTAGAACCAGTCTCAGCGTTTGTTGGGATTGGTTTTAAGTAATTTAAGTTATCGATTCTAACTCCTCCAGTTTCAAAATCAAATCCACTAAAATAGATTGGAGATGATGATGTGTTACCAGTAGAATTAGTTTGGTATGTTACAGGCTGTACCTTTAATGCTTGTGCGTTATTAGTTGCCTTAATAGGATTAGTATATGCGCCATGTCCAAATGGTGCTGCTGAAATTGGGAATGAACCTGCATCAGAAACTACCACTCTTACATATTGTGATTTATTTGAGTAATCACCAAATTCAGTAATCTTGCCATCTAAACCAATTGTGAAATATCTATCACCAATTCTTCTAGCGATGTAGTTAGGAGAAGCAGGGTCTAAGTTTACATTGTTAAATGTTTCAACAACACTCTTTCTCTTATCAGTATCACCAAATGAACGGATTGTTACAGTAAATGTAGAATAATCAGTACCACCATCTTCACCAGCTGCTTTTACATTAGAAATACCAATTTTAAATTTAGTATTATATAATGTACCATGTCCTAAAGTTACAAACTTAAATAGGTCATATCTCTCACCACTAATTAATTGTGATTGAACCATTGGAGTTTCTGCAGCTTGTGCATCAAATGCGTAATCTTGAACAGGTAATGCTGTTGCACTTACAACAGTTCCACCCCACTCACCAGCTGCTGCGTTAGAATAAGATGCAGATGCTAAGTTTTCAAAATATGTATATGCGTATGCTTTTTTAGAACCAAATGGAGAAGTACCAAATACATCTGCTAAATCATTAGTAGCTGTTGGTAATATTGATGCAGATATCCAACCAAAATCAGAACCAGATATTAAAAACGAACCAGATACAGTTGGACTTGATGCCAAAACTACTGATTTTGCTACATTTTGATTTCCGTTTTTAGTTGAGTGTAATACACCGATTAACTTTTCACCAACAAGACCACCAGAAGCAAAAATACCAATAGGTGCTGCTTCTTGGTATCCACCAATTCCACCCACTCTTACGATTGTTGCTACTCCAGCTTCTCTTAAATAGTTTTGTACTGCATATTCAGTATAATAAGTTCCATCAGGTGTTCCGAAAATACTTTCGAATTCTGATTGTGTTCTCACAATAGTTGGAACGAATACAGGTCCTTGTTTAAAAGGTCCTATGAATGCTGCTCCAATTTCTCCAATTCCTTGCGCTAAGAAGGATAGGTCATTTTCTCTTGTGAATACGCCAGGTGATACGATTCTTTCTGCCATTTTTTTTCTCCAATTTGTATTTTAAGTTTGTATTTGCTAGTTGTGAAATACAGATATAAATATAAAGAAAATATCCAAAACATAATATAATGCTTTGGATATTTAATCTATGTTATTTTTTATAATATTATCTTGCTATTGAACCAGAATTAGAACCAGATACAGGTGACCAAGGTAAATCAATTTCATCTACATCTTGAACAACTCCTCTAGAAGCTTCGATTGCTTTTTGTATTCTTTCACTAATGTGAGGCCAATAGTTTGTTGGACCAGAACCACTAACATGATTTTTAATCCATCCCAATACTTCAGTTTCGGTTAAAGATGAATATTCTATAAAATTATCAGGATTTACTGAATTTAATGAAAAAGGTGTTGCTCCTACAAAAGTACCAGATACTCCATCAGAATCATCCGTACCAGTACACTCCCATCTTGTTCCAATAATAACGTCATTCAAATCGTTAGTATTTGATTTTTTCAAAGATGTTATTTTCCAAGTATAATTAATTGCCATTTTTGTTATTGTTTAGTATAAATATGTTAAATTATAAATTAACCATTCTCATGTCTTAATATTGTGAAATCAAAACTTTCACACATTTTTTCTGCTAAATAAAAATTACTTCCAGTCCATGCATTTAATACATTTTCAGGAACCGTCCATTCACCACTTGATATAGTAGTGTCAGGAACAGCTACAGATTCTCTATTTGGGTCTCTATACCTTAATTCGTATCGTATAACACACTCATCATCATTCAAATCATATCTAAGTAGATTAGTGAAAACAGTGTTTATTGTTTTTCCGAATAAATTTTTACCTTCTATATGTGTTATCATTTTCTTTTTATTTTATACATCTTGCAATACAGTTGCTGATTGTATTACATTTCTTTCAATTAAATCTGCTGCTATTTTTGCCTTTAATAACGGATATGCTTTTGCAAATATATCCGCACCTTCCAATGTACTAAAATCAGGAACTTTTTTCTGATATACTCTACCATCAATAACTTCTTCTTCAATTCTAGCCATTTGTATTGAATGCCAATGTGGTATTGCATCTACTTTTGCAAGAAATCTTTCTTGAATTGGTGCACCCATACGATTAGAAATATTTGTTTCTAACAATCGTGCGGTTTCCTCATCTTTAAAAATATTCACATACAATTCCAATGCTCCTTTATTTCTATCCACTACATAACGGTGAATTCTTACATAAGCCTCATTAGTTATACCTTGCGATGTTCCAATTTCTGCTGCTATTTTAATTGCCATAATTCTTTCCTTTTATATATATAAATATATGGTTTTTATTCAAAACCTATTTTTTCTTTTAAATTTTTTATTTCAGCTCTAGCCTCATCTAATTCGGTTTTTAGTTCTTTAATAGCTTCTAATAGTAATGCAGGAATACCTCTATCTCTAAGTGCTAAATACCCATCATCATCTGCTCTAACTAAATGAGGAACTACATCTTCAACTTCTTGAGCTATAAAACCAATATCATGTCTTAGATTTGTGGTTTCATATTCATCAGTACCTTCTCTCCAGTCAAACTCAACCCCTCTCATTTTCATTACCTTTTCTAATGAGTTTTCTAAAGTTTTTACATTATCCTTTAATCTTCTATCAGAAGGAGAACCATACGCAATGATGTTGTTTGATGCGATAATCACACCATCATATCTTAAGTTGATGTTTGCACCACCTCCTCTATTACCAGAGAAGATTCTTAAACCAAGAGATGCACGTAATGATAAGTAACCATCATTCATATCTGCTAAGTCACCATCATCTGATACCCAAATACCACCGCCAGTATAGTTATCAAAGTTTGCACGAAGTACATACGGAGTACCTAACGTATCATCATTCAAATAGTATCTCTGCCATCTAGAAGACCAACCACCCCATCTTATAAGGTTATCACCATCCAATCCTAAGTTGATAGCGTAGTATCCAGACTTATGGAATGACATGAATGCTCCGTTATTACCAGTAGAGTATGGTTGGCACATTGCCGAATCGGTTTGTGTACCATAGTATCCTCTATTGTATAAGAAGTATAATCTTGATGTTGTAGTAAAATCGTATGTTGGTAAACAATATTCTGCTCTGTTGTTAGAATCAATTTGTGCTTTCCAACCGGTTGGAGATGCCCAAGAGTTTCTAAACCACAATCTATCAACAGGTCCACCTGCTATCTGCCATCCATAACCACCACCATAAGTCCAAGAGTAGTGGAATGCTTGCATACCCGTCCAATGCGAAGTACCAGGAGGTTGGTTACCAGGGTTTGACCAGGTATCAAAGAAACAAGAACCCCAATCCATTACCCAGTTAAAGTCAGTTGTACCCCAACCTTCAGCACCTGTCCAATAGTTTCTATCTCCGGTATAATCCTGAGGTCTACGATAGTTTGATTTACCAGTCAGACCGATATTACCTTTACCTCTATCGGTTAAACCTAACCATTGAGAACGAGAGTTAGAATCGATATAATATCCAGTATCATCTCTATCGTAGAAAATGTATGCTCTAGCATCGTTCATATAAGTGATACGATATAACTCCATATGAGCATTACCATATTCAATACGAATCTGCCAGTTACCAGAACTATTCAACATACCAAAACCACTACCATCCCAATATCCACAATATCCTCTTAAATCGGAGTTGTAGTTTCTATACATTAAAATACCACCATATCCATATCCACCACCGGCTGCTCTCCAATACCCATCATTTGTGTACCAGTGCATTCCTGTTGATTGGCTATATAGACCATGTCCGTTTGTATTATTTCTAAACCATCCATTTACATAAAGGTCATAGAATGTAGGGTTTGCATCACTTCTAACGTTTTGGTTAATGTAGTTACTCATCCAACCCATATATCTATTCCAATAGTTTCCATCTCTAGCAAATTGGTGAGATTCTAAACCATCAGAACCATATCTCATAATATGATATCCGTTTTGAATTGCCTGAAAATATAAGTGAGCACTATGCCATTGTATTTTGTTATGTTCACCAGTCCAACCACCAGTATCAGAATACAACATATTACCCGGATTAATGTACAAGTTATTCGTATGTACAAAGTTTAATCGAGAAGAACCATTAGGGTCTAATCTATATCCGGTATCATTTGTATCATACCAAATAGTTGCGTACATATCACCACCACTACCAAAGTAAGTGTTACCCCACCATAAGTTGTGTACAATTACGTGATAACCATTTGCATAAAGTTCATTTACGTTGAAATAGAAGTTAGAACGGTCAGTATAGATGTGAGCATGTCCCGTATTAGCAGGTCCGAATTCAATATATCCAGAAGGGGTTTGATGTCTCCATCCCCAGCTACCACCTCTCCAAAAATAACTACCATCACCATAATCAATTGTTGATAAACGAGAACGTCCGGCTGGGTCTACAAAGAATCCAGAGTTATTTCTATCATATAATATTGGAGTTTGTATAGAACCAGGTACATGGAATTCACTACCATAGAAATATCCACTACCTTCAATGTTACCAGTACCAGCAGCTGATATGTATTCATTTACGTTTTGATAAGTTGCTGTTGAATGAAATACTACTCTACCAGTTGCAGCGATTCTCACTCTGTCATGTATAGTTGATGTATCAATATCATTACCTTTGAATATCAACAATTCGGATTCATCAGCATTTCTCCATAATCTTTCAATTAAAGCAGTGTGGTTATATGAACCAGCAGCATCACCACTAACACCTCTAAAATAAATAGCTTGGGTAGAATCATTAGGACTTGTAATTTCAATACCACCAATTCTAGATGTACCAGTAGGGTCTACATAATACCCAGTATTATTACTATCATAGAATATAGGTGTTCTAATATCACCAGTTACAACAAGTATACCATTATGGTCTAAACTCATCTTAACAGTAGACCAATCAGAACTACCTGCTCTACTAGTAAACCAAAAATGAGAGTGGTTTTCGGAAGATACAGCTCCAATAGTTTGCCAATGTCCAGAATAATATCGTATATCATTTCCATAACTACGAATCATACCATCATAGTTACCAAATATACCTAATTCCAATGAAGGATAATCACCTAAACCAGCAATTCTTAAACTAACAGTTCCATTAGAACCACCACCACCTTGTGCATTTTGAATATTTAATCTCCATATACGAGATGTAGAAGTTGGGTCTATATAATAGTTAGTATCATTGTAATCATAGAATATTGGCGAACGCATCTGATTGTATGCGTAGAATATACCACTACTAAATTCTCCCCAGTTACTATTAGTACCTGCCCCAAAATAAATTACGTTACCATCATAATAGTTTATGTAAGTAGCATATCCACTACCAGCATCTAAGTGTAGGTTACCATTTGTTGTTGCTACCGATGCGAATGCGCTATCAACATATCCATTTCTACCATCACCACCAACTAAAAGGTATGCTCCCCAAGTTGGATTTGGTCCAAACAATGCACCACCTCTCATTCTTAGTGCTGACATTGATGTTGAGTTAGGGTCTATATAATATCCACTATCATTTGTATCATAATAAATTGTACCATAAACCGAACCACCAAACCATGCAATTGGAGAACCACTTTCTCTACCAATATATGTGTATGTGTTATTACCGGTGGTATTATCCATAAATCTCACATAAGAGTTGTTGTTGTTATTGTTACTATCAACTCTAAGGATAATATCATTGTATGAATTAATACTCATTGAATCGGTAAACGAACCATTCAAATCAGTAGATGAAATACCATGTTCAGAATAACTATCATACGATGCATTCCAGTCAAATGAAAGATATGCTATTCTTGATATATAAGTACTCCAACTACCATAGTTACCCCATATAGAACGCTCACTCTGCATTCTGAACGAATTATCAGAACGAATATAGTTATCGTTGTAAACAGCTTTAGAACCTCTTACTCTTAAGAAGGTACTATCAACCATATACCATCCACCACCCCAACCAAATCCTAATTCTTCATCTCTTAAGAATGATGCAGCACTTCTACCAAATACTATTGCATCTTGGTTTCCTAATAATTGAATTGAACCATTTACAAACAATCTATTATTTGTAATTGTACTAATTACAGATGCGTTATCCGATGAAGTATATGAAAAATCTGATGTATTAATTCCTACATTACCACCATTATCCATTAAAATATTACCACCATTGAACCTCATCTGCCAAGTATCATTACCACCAAGGTACAATTCATCCCCAGCTCCAGCTCGTATCATAGAAGCGTTTGTTCCAGCTGATACAAGTCTTAAAATAGAAGATGCATTTAAATTAAATAATGCAGTAGTTAATACACTATTACCATTAGGGTCTACATAATAGCCTGTATCGTTTTGGTCATAAAATATTGGAGCTCTCATGTCTACACTTGCGATAACATTTCCAGAACTATTAATATTTAATGACCAAGATGAACCATATCCATCATTATCAAATCGGAATGAACGAGCATCAATAAAATAATCACCACTACTAACTGAAGTACGAGAACCCCAACTATTTAAAGTACCAGCCGTTCCACCTTGATATATGATTCCACTAACATGAATATCTCCATTTGCACTTAATCTAGTATCAGGAGTTACACCACCTAAACCTATTTGACTAAATCTTACAATATCAGTTGTTCTAACGTTTTGGTCCATATTAGCTGCAAAAGCGTATGATGTTGTATCCATTATACGTTTCCAAGCTCCCCATGTAGTAGAACTACCATATCTCAACCACATATTACCATTGTCGGTAAATCCTAATTCATTCGCACCACCACCACTCCAATCGGTTGATGAACCATATTTACGGAAATACATTACACCATTGTAAGTACCACCATCACTTAAACCATTTGTTGAGTTTTGTTTGAAATCAAATCTAACACCCTGGTTTGCGTTTTGAGTTTGTGGTGTACTAGCAGTTGCTCTTGTATCCTGTACATTTATAAAGGTTGCTGTTGTTGATGTAGTTGCGTTTCCTATTAAGTTTGCAGTTACCTGATTGAATGTTACGTTATCAGTTGTACGAACATTCTGATTCATTAAATAAACTTCGGTTGCTCCTTGTCCGGTATCAATTGTACCACTTATTACAATATTTCCAGCACTTACTGAAAGGTTTCCTCCAGTTACACTTACACCATTAGTAGCTGTAATTGTTGCATGTTGAACGTTATCAGTTGTTCTAACATTTTGGTTCATTAAGAACACTTCAGTTGCACCTTGGCCCGTATCTATTGTACCGCTTAATGTTACATTTCCTTCTACTCTAAAATTATTATCAGAAGTCCATCTATCATTTGTTTCATCCCAATAGAATGATACGGTTGCTGCGTTTCCTCTCCTAACTTCTATACCAGCGTTTTCAGTTGGTGCGGATGAGCCTGTAAAATCTCCGTTTAATGTGATTATATTATCACCTAAATTTATTGTATTTGAGTTTACAGTCGTAGTTGTACCATTTACAACTAAGTTACCGGTAATTACGGCTGCACCATTTACCGTTAATGTACTACCATCAAATAATAAGTTACTTTCAACAGTTCCGTTTGGTGCAGTTCCATCTAATGTAATTACACCATTATTTGTTGTTCCAGTTAATGATAATAATCCAGATGTACCACCACTACCAGATGAACCAGCCGAACCAGAAGTTCCTGAAGTTCCACCACTTCCAGATGTGCCAGCACTTCCAGTAGTTCCCGATGAGCCTCCCGTTCCAGAAGTTCCTCTAGTACCAGATGTACCTCCACTACCAGCCGTTCCAGCCGAGCCAGAAGTTCCTGATGTTCCACCACTACCTGCAGTACCAGCCGAGCCAGAAGTTCCGGATGTGCCTCCACTTCCAGATGTGCCTGTTGTTCCCGATGTGCCTCCACTTCCAGAAGTTCCTGCTGAACCAGACGAACCACCACTACCAGAAGTTCCTGCTGAACCAGAAGTTCCTGCTGACCCAGATGTACCAGTGGTGCCTGATGTGCCTGATGTGCCAGCGCTTCCAGATGTACCAGTAGTACCGGATGAACCAGATGTACCACTATCTCCTGTTCTAGCAAATCCTACTACTAATTGTGCGTTATTAGAAGGTAATGTACCACTTACATAAATTACAGGTATTTTAAAATATCCAGATGCATTTGTTACATTACCTGTAATTGTGAATATATTGTTTACCGTACCACTATCTCTTGATGAGAATATAAGATTACCTCTATTATTTGGTGTATTACTATCATCCCAACTATTAAACCATGCTAATTGGTTGTTACCACTTTGGTCTAATATATCAATGTAAATAAATGTTACAGATGCAATTGTTGCGTTATTATACTGAACCCTACCATTACCAGGATCGGAATCGGTTGTTGTTGTAGAAAAATCATATTTTACTCCACCACTTTGTCCGCTTGTACCACCACTGCCGCTTGTACCGGTTGTTCCAGAAGTTCCAGCTGACCCAGAGGTTCCTGTTGTACCTGCTGAACCCGTTGTGCCAGAAGTTCCAGCTGAACCTGTTGTGCCAGAAGTTCCTGAAGTTCCACCACTACCAGAAGTACCTGTCAATCCAGATGAACCACTTGTTGCTGATGTACCAGAAGTACCTCCACTACCAGAAGACCCAGACGAACCAGATGTTCCAGATGTACCAGCCGAACCACCAGTACCACCAGCTCCACTTAATCCAGAAGAACCCGATGTACCACCTGTACCTGTTGTGCCAGACGAACCAGAAGTTCCTGATGTACCACCTGTGCCAGATGTACCAGCTGAACCACCAGCTCCACTTATACCACCACTACCAGCAGTACCGCTTGTACCACCACTTCCCGATGTGCCATTTATTCCCGATGAACCATTTGTTCCAGAAGTTCCCGATGAGCCTGTTAATCCAGAAGTACCACTTGAACCAGTTGTACCTGATGTGCCTGCTGAACCTGTTGTACCCGAAGAACCAGTAGAACCTGCTGAACCAGTAGAACCAGAAGTTCCCGATGTGCCCCCACTACCAGATGAACCACCACTACCAGAAGAACCAGATGTACCTCCACTACCTGATGAGCCATTTGTACCAGACGTTCCTGAAGTTCCCCCACTACCACTTGTGCCAGACGTACCTCCACTACCACTTGTGCCAGACGTACCTCCACTACCAGATGACCCAGAAGAACCAGATGAACCAGACGAACCACCACTACCAGATGTACCAGCAGAACCAGTTGAACCTGATGTTCCAGATGTGCCTCTCGTTCCAGAAGTTCCCGATGAACCACCACTACCGCTTGTGCCAGACGTACCACCACTTCCAGATGTACCAGAAGAACCTCCGCTACCAGATGTTCCTGATGAGCCAGATGAACCCGATGTTCCAGATGTACCAGAAGTTGCTGCTGCAAATCTTCTACCAATTCTACCTGTTGTTAAGTTTACTACTAATACTTCATTTGTAGTATCGTCTGTTGGAATTGTATTTCCAGTAACTCCTATACTTCCACTAACCGATAAACTACCAGTTATTTCTTGTCTATCAAGTACATTATCACCAAATTTGTTTGAACCGGATGAAAATATTACTGATGATGATATGAATGTTGTATGTAATTCGGTTGTTGTAATTTTTCCACTAACATTTAAGTTTTGTGTAATAGTTACCGAACCAGTTATATTTGAATTTCCATTTACTGCTAATCCACCACTAATTGAAGTTGGTACATTTACAACCAATCCATTATTTGGTGATATTTGTGCAATAGCAGAACCTGATTTAATTTGATTTAAATCACCAATTGCATCTGCATTAATATTGAATAATCCACTACCATCTCCTCTAAATAAAGATGCCGATATTGATGATGATATATTAAGAGAGCCTGTAATTTGAGCATTACCTCTTATTGATATTGGAGAATTTGATTGACTAACAATTAAGTTAGTTTGAATACCAGAAGCAGTAAAATTACCTACTACATTCACCGATTCCGATGTGAAGTTGGCTATTCTACTTCCACTCACAAATAACGCAACTAAGCTTGAACTTAGTTGATTTAAACCATTAGGGTTACCTCCTAAATATTCCATTCATTAAAACTTTTATGTTATCTCCAATACTGAAACAATTACATCTGCTGAATTAGCTAATGATGATGTTACTGAAAGAAAATCTCCAGCTTCCAAAACTAATTTTTGCTCACCACCAACCAATACATTAGAACTACCAGGCATAATTAGGGAATCTTTTACAACATATACAGTTTTATTTGCTGAATTATCTCTAACCATTACACTAACTGAAATATTATTTGTATTTACATTCGCTACACCAACCCCAATTACAGTTGTAGATGTATTTACAGGCGTTTCGTAAACTTTAACACCCGTTGTTCCAATTGAACCTGTTATACTATTTTTAAATGCGTTTGCCATTTCTTTTTATTTTTTTATCCCAATGCTATTGCAAATGCGATAGCTGAATCCAATACATTCACCCCATCTACTAAATATCCACCTTGTGTTAAATTTATTGAACCCGTCATTCTCATTGAACCACTTACCAATAAACTATTATTTACTCTAAGATTATCAAAAGATGCTTGTTGTACATCGATAGTTCCTTTAAACGAACCAGTTAATGAACCAGTAAACGAACCACTAAGGTCTGCGTACGCATTATTTCTATCTTGAATTATTGAACCCGAAAATATGGGACTATGAATTACCATTCGTATCTAATCTTTTAAGTTATAGATATAAATATAAACTATCCCTCTTTTAAGGTTTAACAGGCCAATTTATATTGAAAGGATTTGCTTGATTTGTTATATCTCTTAAATTTTGTCTATACGAACTCCACAAATTTTTTGTTTCAGTTGGAATATCATTCAATTGTGTCCAATCACACTCTTGCAATAATTGGTTTCTTAATTCTCTAATTTCAAACCATTTATCTTCTAATCTTTGTTCAATTTCAGATTCAGTTGCATTAGTTTGTACCCAATTTTGATAATATTTTCCATCTATTAAAGTTGGTGTACCTTCTATAATATTTTTTGTATAATCATTAGGCGCAGGTACAAATTGTACTTCATACATATCCCATTCTACTAATTGTTCATTTGTTAAATTAGCAGGTAAACTTACATTTGGTAAAGATTCTCTTAAATCTTTTAATGTATATGGGTAAGTTGTTGTATTATTTACTATTCTTAAATACATAATTTATTTCCAATTTAAAGGTATAGATGCAAAGTTAGATAATCCAGTACAATTATTGAATGCATCAGTTCCAGATGGTGTTGGTGTTCTATTCCAAAGTTCAGGAGCTGTTCCAGTTAATGCATTTGAGGTAGAACTCATATTATATACGTTATTAAAAATTGTTACATTTGTATTAAATGTAAATTGTAATACATTTGTAAGAGAACGACAGTTTCTGAATGTACCAGAAAAGTTTACTACATTGGTATTTGTATCAAACAAAGTTGATGGAACTGATGTAAGTGCACTACATCCAAAGAAACATGATGCGAATGTTGTTGCTGATGTTACACTATCAAATAATCCAGTTGGTACAGTTGTCAATGTTGTTATTGATGAAAATGTATCCGTAAAAGTTGTAGCATTTGGTGAAAAATCAAATATGTCAGATGGTATTGCAGTTATTCTAGTTCCTCTCATAAAATTAGCAAAAGAAATAACTTCATTTAATCCAGTATACCCACCAACTCCACTTAATGAAGCACTTCCAGGTATAGTTGTTAAGTTTAAACAACCATAAAAATTTATAGAACGTAATCCAACAATTCCCCATTGAACTAATTCGGTAATTAAGTTTCTAATACCAGAATTATTATTAACAGTAAAACCTGGCATAAACCCAGCAATAGTAATTGTATAAGTTCCAGGTGATACATAGGTATGTATTCTATCAACCGATGTAGATGATGTAATTAATGGAGATACATTTCCATCTCCCCAATTTATATTAACCACTGGAGTTAATCCACTATAATCTGATAATGGACATGTAAATACCGTATTAGCTACTGTTGTTGTTATTCTAAAAACAAAAGGAAACACAACTGCTGAATCCGATGGTATTAATTTTCTTGCTATACTCATAACTTTAATTATTAACTAAGATTTTTTCCAACTACAAATCCATAATATGTTGTACCACCATTAAATGTAAAGAATGTTAATATATCAACACCAGATGATGTTAATATTGGAGGTGTACCACCAACCCAATCAATTGATACTGGCCATGTTATAGAATAAGTACCAGCATTAACCATTGTAAATGTAAATCCGAATGCATTTGATGATGGTGGATTGCTAAATGTTATTGTTGCTCCTGCATTAAATTGTCTTCTAAAGTTATTTGCTGTTGCTAAATCTAAAGTTACACTACCACCAGCTCCTAAATCACTATAAGTTTCTCTAAATGTTGTTGATGTTACAGATGTAGTTACAATAACATTACCAGTTACACTCAAAGTAGTACCATCAAATGTCATATTTGATTCAGCTCTTACATTTGGAGATGTACCTTCTAATGTCAATACACCATTATCAGTTACACCACTAATTGTGGCAAATCCAGATGTACCATTTGTACCAGCTCCACCAGATGTACCAGAACTAAATCCTGCTGGCGATGTTCCAGATGTACCACTAATACCAGGCGTTCCAGAAGTTCCAGAAGTAATTCCAGGTGTTGATGTACCAGATGTTCCATTAGAACCTGTAAGACCGTTTGTACCAGAAGTTCCAGAAGTAATTCCAGGTGTTGATGTACCAGAGGTACCGGATGTACCATCCTGACCAGTGCTACCAAGAGCTCCGTTTGTTCCAGATGTACCACTACTTCCAAAGAATGTACCATCTAAACCAGACGTTCCACCACTACCTGAAGTACCAGTAGTTCCAGATGTGCCATCCGTTCCAGTAGACCCAGACGAACCAGCCGTACCTGTTGTTCCATTTGTACCAGATGTGCCGCTTGTACCATTAGTTCCAAAGAATGTACCATTCACACCAGATGAACCAGATGAACCAGAAGAGCCATCAGTACCACTCATTCCACTAGAACCAGATGAACCTGATGTTCCTGAAGTTGAAGATGTACCACTACTTCCAAAGAATGTACCATCTAATCCAGAAGAACCTGATGTAGCTGATGTTCCTGATGTACCACCCGTTCCAGACGAACCAGCAGTTCCAGTTGAGCCCGATGTACCAGATGTTGAAGATGTACCACTACTTCCGAAGAAAGTTCCATCTAAACCAGATGAACCAGATGTTCCAGATGAACCAGATGAGCCGGTTGAACCAGAAGTACCCGATTCTCCGCTTGAACCACTACTACCAGAAGAACCATCTACTCCACTACTACCAAAGAAAGTTCCATCTAAACCAGAAGACCCAGATGAACCAGAAGAGCCGGATGTACCATCTATTCCAGAAGTTCCACTTTCTCCACTTGTACCAGATGAGCCCGATGAACCACTACTTCCAAAGAAAGTTCCATCTAAACCAGAAGAACCCGATGTACCATTTGTACCGCTACTTCCACTTGAACCAGATGAACCAGAAGTTGCTGATGTACCAGATGTTCCACTGCTTCCAAAGAACGTACCATCCAAACCAGAAGAACCAGATGTGCCATTTGTACCACTACTTCCACTTGAACCAGATGACCCAGATGTTCCATCCGTTCCAGATGAACCACTACTTCCAAAATATGTACCATCCAAACCGCTTGTACCACTTTCTCCAGAAGAACCAGACGAACCCGAAGAACCTGCTGAACCAGTTGTACCATTTGTACCCGATGTGCCATCAGTACCGCTAGTTCCAGAACTACCATCTATACCTGAAGTTCCATCAGAACCCGTTGTACCAGAAGAACCTGTTGTGCCGCTTGTTCCATCAGTTCCAGTAGAGCCAGATGAACCCGAACTACCATCAGTACCAGATGAGCCATTCGTTCCAGATGTACCTGAAGTACCAAATGAACCGGTTGTGCCGCTTGTACCATCAGTTCCAGTAGAACCACTACTACCAGCTGAACCACTACTACCGCTTGAACCACTACTTCCAGACGAACCATCTATTCCACTACTTCCAGAAGTTCCATCCGAACCAGTTGTACCAGATGTGCCAGTAGTTCCAGATGTACCAGCAGAGCCGCTACTACCATCAGTACCACTACTACCACCAGACCCAGACGAACCAGAACTTCCCGATGTACCGGTAGTGCCGCTTGTTCCACTACTTCCACTACTTCCAGCAGAACCACTACTACCAGCAGAACCACTACTACCAGAAGACCCAGCTGTTCCACTACTACCATCCGAACCAGACGAACCAGAACTTCCTGATGTACCAGTAGTGCCGCTTGTTCCACTACTACCCGATGTGCCAGATGTTCCCGAAGTACCATCTACACCAGATGAACCAGCCGTTCCTGAAGACCCAGATGTTCCAGAAGAACCTGTTGTACCACTACTTCCCGATGTGCCAGAAGTTCCCGATGTGCCAGAAGTTCCCGATGAACCACTACTACCAGAAGTTCCTGATGAGCCAGACGAACCTGTTGTTCCACTACTACCAGACGAACCAGATGAACCAGATGTGCCATCTTCTCCGCTTGTACCACTACTTCCACTTGAACCAGCTGAACCCGTTGTACCACTACTACCAGATGACCCAGAAGTTCCCGATGTGCCAGAAGTTCCTGAAGTACCTCCACTTCCAGAAGACCCAGAAGTTCCCGATGTACCTGCCTCACCACTACTACCACTTGTGCCAGACGTTCCTGAAGTTCCATCTTCACCAGAAGTACCAGATGAACCTCCAGTGCCAGTAGTTCCAGAAGTACCTGACGTACCAGAAGTACCACCCGTACCAGCCGTTGCTGAAGTACCACCACTACCAGATGAACCAGAACTTCCTGCTGTGCCAGATGTGCCAGATGTACCACCAGTTCCAGTTGAACCTGAAGTACCTGCTGTGCCAGAAGTTCCGCTCGTGCCAGAACTTCCCGATGTACCTTGTGTACCACTAGTTCCGCTTGACCCAGACGTACCTGCTGTGCCAGAAGTTCCGCTTGTAGCAGAAGTTCCTGACGTTCCGCTTGTACCATCCGAACCGGTTGTACCACTACTTCCACTTGAACCAGAAGACCCAGATGTTCCCGATGTGCCAGAAGTTCCCGATGTACCAGAAGACCCAGAAGTTCCTGATGTACCAGCTGAGCCGGTTGAACCGCTTGTACCAGCCGTACCGCTGGTGCCAGACGAACCACTACTACCGCTGGTGCCAGACGAACCGGATGTTCCATCAGAACCAGTTGTACCACTACTTCCAGATGTGCCACTACTTCCGCTTGAACCAGATGTGCCACTACTTCCACTACTTCCAGAAGAACCACTACTTCCGCTTGAACCAGAAGAGCCACTACTTCCAGAAGAACCGCTACTTCCACTTGAACCAGATGTACCATCTACACCAGAAGTTCCGCTTGAACCAGAAGACCCAGATGAACCATCTAAACCAGATGTTCCACTTGAACCAGATGTTCCAGAAGACCCAGATGAACCATCAAAACCAGAAGTACCACCAGTTCCAGAAGAACCAACAGCTGCTGCTACGTTTCTATATGCTAATCTCTTAGTTACAGGATCCCAAATAACAACTTCATTTGATGAACCAGAAGGTAAACTTTGTAAAGCAACACTACTACTAAAGAAAACACTACCACTAACACCTAAGCTTCCACTAATAATAAGTGATGCGTTTATTTTTTGGTCAGTATTGATGTTTAAGAATGATGATGTATCAGTATTTGCTGAATTTAATGCGTATGATGCTGTTAATGAAGAAACTGCAAATAATATACTATCCATTCCCAAAGGTCCATCTACACCGCTTGATAAGATGTAAGATGCAGTTTGAGAGCTTTGTGCCAATCCACCATTTATAGTTACCAACACACCATCTGAACCAGATGATATCACATCTACACCAGAACCACTAAAGTTAATTTTAGCAACTTGTGATTTTACTAATGAGCTGGTGTGATATATAAATAAATCCGTTCCACCACCCTGTCCGGCATTTAATGCGTAAGATGCGGTTAATGCGTAAGATGAACTTACTGCACTAAACACAGCCATTGATGATGTTTGATTATTTCTTACATATTCATTTGCATTTGCTAATGATGCTGATAATGCTGATAATGATGCTGAATCAAATCCAGTCACCGCATCTGCTATATCTGCTCTAACCGCATGAGATGCTGAAAGTACAGTTCCAAATACTCTATCCCCGTTTATTGTACCATTAATTAATGAACCACCACTACCAATTACAACATGTCCAGAAGTTAATCCAGCAAATTTAAGTTGGATTGTATCATCATCAATAGAAATAATTTGACCTGGTAATATTTGGTCTTCAGAACCAGTTGCATATACCTGTACCATTGGGTATCGAATTCCCAAGTTATGTACAATTGTTAAATTACTAACATTATTGAATGATACAGTTTCGGTTATTGAAGTTTCAGGTTGAGGTATGAAATATCCTCTTGATTCATCAAATCTTAAAATATCATATTCAGCAGATGCAGTAGGTCCAACCCCTTGGAAGTTGTATGTTCCTAAGAATGAGCCACTTACTAATGGAGAGAATAAATAATGACTTGCAGTGATTTCATTTGCTCTTAATCTCTTATCAACATAAGAATCACCCCAAACAAAAGAAGATGTATTAACTACAAATCCGTTATCAGGAGAGATAGATGCTGTTGCAGAACCACTCTTTAGTATGAATGTTTCAAATGATAAGTTAGCAATATTAATATTTCTTAATCCACTACCATCTCCAAAGAAAACAGAGCCAGAGTTTGCTACAATGTTTCCACCACTAACAAACAATGAACCTGTAACACTTAGGTTACCAGATACGAATGTTCTAGTTCCTATTTGTAATCCTTTGTTTGGAGAAATTACAGCTTCTACTGAACCTGATTGGATTCTATCAATTTTTAAATCATCTAACGCTTCAGGTGGGATGTTAAATAAACCACTACCATCTCCATCATATCTTGCCGCAGTTATTGGAACGTTTACATCTAATTTAGTTGGGTCAATTATAGCAACACCAGAACCAGAGTTAATTTTAAATAACTCTAAGTTTTCAATCGCATCGGGTGGAATGTTAAATAATCCTCCACCATCACCTATGAATAAAGATGCAGTTAATGAACCACTAATTGCTACGGATGATGTGAATTGAGAACGATATGAACCAGATGATGGTGCTGTAATTACTTGGAATGAATCTCCGCTTGCTACCGATGCTGTTGCAGAACCACTTGCTATCAACGGAGATGCTGCCGCTACTACATTAGTTAATTGAGAACCATCTCCAATAAATGCAAATGCTCTAACACTACCACTAACATCAACCGAACCGGTAAATTCAGAACCAAAATCCGAACCAGTTGCTGCAGTTATAACTCTAAAATCAAATCCATTTGCTACCGATGCTGTTGCAGAACCACTTGCGATGAATGGAGCTGCTGCCGCAACTACATTGGTAATAAATCTACCATCTCCGAATAGGAAATCAGTTGCTCTAATACTTCCACTAACTTCAATTGAGCCTGTAAATTCAGAACCTATTTGTGAACCAGTCTTTGCAGTTTTTACTATGAATGATTCACCACTTGCTACGGATGCCGTTGCAGAACCACTTGCTATTAATGGAGCTGCTGCCGCTTGTACATTGGTAATAAATCTACCATCACCAAACAAGAAATCAGTTGCTCTAATACTTCCACTAACTTCAATCGAACCAGTAAATTGAGAACCTAATTGAGAACCTGTTCTATCAGTAATAACTCTAAATCCTTCATCAGGAGTTACAGAAGCAGTTATTGAACCAGATACGATAAATGATGATAATAATGCATCTTCCGTTAATGCTGAACGAGGTATGTTTCTTAAATAAGTACCTTCCGCATAAATGAATGATGATGATTCTATAAATAAACCACCACTATTATCATTTACAAATAAACTACCAGATACTGAAATTGAACCAGTAAATTTAGATGCTATTGATGCAGTAAATGCACCAAATTCATCAATAGAAGATGTAAATGGAGATGTTACAACAAATCCAAAATCAGGTGAAACTGATGCGGTTACTGAACCCGATTTAATTTCAGTACTAATTAATGCATCTTCAGTTAAGGCTGAACGAGGTATTCTTCTAAGGTATGTACCATCTGCGTATAAGAACGAAGAAGAATTTATAAATAAACCGCCACTAATATCATTTACAAATAAACTACCACTTATATCAACCGAACCAGTAAATTGAGAAGCAATTGATGCTGTAAATGACCCATCTTCACCAAATGATGAAGTAAATGGAGTGATTACAATAAATCCTGTATCAGGTGCAATTGATGCCGTAGCACTACCACTTGCTATTCTAACTGAATCTTCTGTTATAGCAGAACGAGGTATATCAAATAATCCTCTACCACTACCACTAAACATAGATGCTGTTAAATTACCTTCTACCTTAGTATTTCCAATAAATTTGATTTCAGCAGGTAATATTATCGAATTAACGATATTAAATGTACCTGCCATAGAAGAATGTAATTGGCAATTGTAATAGAGTGTATCAGGTGAATCTAATGGTGGAGTAAATAGTATTGTACCACTATCATCTCCATTATTAACAACTCCACTATTATATGCGTTTGCAGTTCCTGTTGAATTTACAGTTTTAATCCAAAACGGATGACCTGTTGCATTTATATTAAATCTATGCTCTACTCCTCTTACTAAAGTTATTGCTGGATTTACACCTTGAACCGAGCCACTAAATATATAAGCACTACTTCCGTTGTTTGTAACTTCAAATACAGGAAATAATGATGAAGTTAGTACTTCTCTTGCAGATGAAGATACTATAAAGCTTCCGCTAATTTTTGAGAAAGTATTTACTTCAAATCCTTTATCAGGTGAAATGGATGCAGTTGCACTTCCACTAAATATTTTAGTTGAATCTATTGCTAAATTAGCAAGATTGATATTTGTTAATCCACTACCATCACCATAATATACAGAACCACTTTCTACATAAACACTTCCACTAACTCTAACACTACCACTAAAGAATGAACCACTTGCTACGGATTTTACAACAAATCCAAAGTTAGGTGATACTGATGCAGTTACCGAACCAGATTTAATTTCAGTGCTAATAAGAGCATCTTCAGATAAAGCATTTCTAGGAATGTTTCTTAAATAAGTACCTTCACCAAAGTATGCAGAAGATGAACCCAATATCAATGAACCAGAAGTTGCTGTTATTCTCAAACTACCACTTATAGCTACACTACCAGTAAATTGCGAACCACTTGCTACCGAATCTACCTTAAATCCAAAATCAGGCAATGCTGATGCTGTTACACTTCCACTTGCAATTCTAAATAATTCTTGAGAAAGTGCAGAGAAAGGAATATCGGTTAATCCAGCACCACTACCACTAAATACGGATGCAGATACACCCATTGTGAACCTACTACTACCACTTACACTTAAACTACCACTAATTGCAGACCCACTAACTACAGACGTTACTACAAATCCAAAATTAGGTGTAACTGAAGCTGTAACACTACCACTAAATATTTTTGAAGTATCTAAATCAGATATTGCTGAACGTGGTATATCAAAAAGATTTCTACCACTACCAGAATAAGATGAGCCAGATGATAAAAATACACCACCACCACTTATAAATAAACTTCCACTAAATCTAGAACCACTTGCTATTGATTCTACTTTAAATCCAAAATTAGGAGCTACTGATGCCGTTACACTTCCACTTGATATTAAAGAAATATCAAATGATAAAGCAGAACGAGGGATATCATATAAGAATCTACCACTACCACTAAATGATGAACCAGTTTCTAAAAATATACCCCCACCACTAACAAATAAAGAACCTGTAAATCTAGAACCAAATTGTGCAGATTCTACTTTAAATCCAACACCATCAGGATTTACCGATGCTGTTACCGAACCACTTGATATTCTATTTGATACTTCGGATGGTACATTTCTTAATCCACTACCATCACCAAAGAATGAACCAGATACAATTGATGCACTTACCGCAAATGCTCTTAAACTTCCACTAACATCAACTGAACCAGTAAATTGAGAGCCAAATGCAGAACCAGTTGCTGATGTTTCTACTCTAAATCCAAAATCAGGTGTAGTTGATGCTGTTACCGAACCAGATGCAATTCTAAAAGCATCTCCGGTAAATGCAGAACGAGGTATATTAAATAATCCTCCACCATCACCTTGAATAAATGATGCACTAAATGAACCAGTGAATTCCCTTGCTCTTACATAATCTCTTACATATAAACCACCACTAATTGCTGTATTTCCTTCAAATAAAATTCTGTCTTGCAAATATAAATTATCAACAATACTCATTGATGTTCCCATCGCTGAATGGAATTGGCAATTATAGTATAGTATATCAGGTGAACCAGATGGTGGTGTAAAGAATATAGAACCACTATCTTCACCATTATTAACAACACCAGTTGTATATTGTGCCCCAGTTCCAGTTGTTGCTGATGTTTTTATAAAGAAAGGATGTCCCGTTGCATTTATTTCAAATTTATACGTTACCCCTCTAACTAAAGTTAATACAGGATTTTGACCAGATGCAGCTCCATCAAAATTATATGCAGATGCACCAATATTTGTTATATAAAAATAATTTGGTACTGATGAAGTTGGTAATGGCTCAGCTGATGATGATACTACAAAACTACCGCTAATTGTTGAACGAGTATTAACTCTAAATCCAAAATCAGGATTAATAGAGGCTGTATATGAACCAGAAAATATTAATGATGTATCTAAATCAGAAATTGCTGTTTTAGGTATATTGAATAATCTAGCACCACTACCACTAAACGAACCAGATGATAATTCAACACCACTACCAGTTATGAATATAGAGCCGGTAAATTGAGAACCACTTTCAACAGAAATAACTTGAAATCCTCTTTGTGGTGAAACCGATGCAGTTACACTACCAGTTGTAATTCTTGTAGCTGCTACAACTTCTTCTGCTAATGCAGATAAAGGAATATCAAATAAACCAGCACCACTACCAGAATAAATCGAACCTTGTCCAAGTTGAATATTACCACTTACAAAAAGTGAACCAGTAAATTTAGAACCACTAGCAGCAGATGTTACTACAAATCCAAAATTAGGAGAAACAGAAGCAGTTACACTACCACTTTTGATTTCAGTAGATATCAATGCATCTTCGGTAAGTGCATTTCTAGGAATGTTTCTTAAATAAGTACCTTCACCAAAGTATGCTGATGATGAACCAAGTATCAATGCACCGCTAGTAGCTGTTATAACCATACTACCAGTTACAAACACACTACCTGTAATTCTAGAACCACTTGCAGCCGATTCTACTTTGAACCCAAAATTTGGTGCTACAGATGCAGTTACACTACCACTTTTAATTTCAGTAGATATTAATGCATCTTCCGTTAATGCTGAACGAGGTATTTCTCTAAGATATCTACCTTCTCCATAATACGATGAACCCGTTGCTAATTGTATAGAACCACTGTGTGGTTTTATAAATAAACTACCACTAATATCAACGCTTCCGGTAAATTGAGAACCAGTACCTATCGATTCTACTTTAAATCCAAAATTAGGTGATACAGATGCGGTTATTGAACCTGTTGCTAATTTTGTTGCTTCAGGTAAATTAAATAAATGTTTACCATCACCAAAGAATGAACCAGTAAATGAACCACTAATAGATTGAGATGCCGTAATATCATTTACGATAATCGATGAACTTACTAATACCGAACCAGTAAATTGTTGTGTATCGGTATAGTTATCTCCGAAAATATTTGAACCAGACGAATAAATTATTGATGATGATATGTAACTTACAATTATACTTTCTGCATAGATTGTATCATCAACATAAAGGTCACCTTGAACTCTTGTATTTGTATTTACTACTAAATCACCTTGTTTAAAAGATGCGGTTGCTGAACCACTTGCTATAAATGTTGAATCCGGTAAATTTCTTAATTGAGAACCATCTCCTATAAAAGAACCAGAGAAAGAACCGGTAAAACTACCACTTAAAGATGCTGCGCTACCAGTAAATGAACCTGTAAATTGTCCAGTTACTCTATCTAAATCCAAACTTCTTACAAAACCTCTATTACCCTGGTCATCCGAAACTACGATAGCTGGAGAACCAGAAAGAGATGCTGAGAAATTTGGGACACCTAAATTTGGTTCAGCTTGTGATAAATCCAAAAACTGATACCTTTCTTGTGTTACATTTTTAGGTGAAACTACCCTTACCCTTCCTGTTAATAGATTACTAATTGCCATTCTTTACTTTCCAGCTTTTTTATAAATATAATGAATCCCTTATAAATATTACCCAAAGATAATATCACTTATTCATTCGCACTTTCAAGCAGAGAAAGAATTACACTTAAATCAGATGAACCAGAAACAATGAATCCATATCCTTCTTCTAACACCAATTTACCAGATACTACTGGTGAAAGTGAATCAGCGGCTGGTATTGTTACATTAGTTACTAATTGTATAGGTGGTTGTGCCACTAAATTAGGATTTTCTATCGTATCTCTGATAACACCCAATAACTCATTAATAACATAGATAGAACTACTTAATTGTAGTGTATTTGGTGCAAATGTAGTAAATGATTGAGTTACTGCAGTTTGATACAATCTACCAACTTGAGAAGAACCTGTTACTGATTGATTTCTTATAATTTGTGATGCTAATTTTCCAACATAATCTAATGAAAATAATGATGATGAATATTCTTCGCTATATAAAGTTTTTATGATATTATCTCCATTTTTAGTAAAGTAAGATTTAGCTTCCTTATCAGTTCTAATTTTTTTAGAATTTGCTATATCATATGCAATAGCATCGGTTGCACCTAATGCGTAGTTTTCAAATCGAGATGATGTAAAAGAAAATGGAGTTTCTTGTAAATTATTTTGAAATGATGTATATGCTGCCACTTCTCTACGAATAAATTGCCTATTCAAAGTAAGAAGTGCAGATGCACTATCAAAACTTCCACTAAAATTATCTAATGTTTGATATCCACTAACAGAAGCACTTAAAAAACTACTACCGCTGTACACATTTTCAAAATTAGGAACTGGTAATTCTTTGTTAGATGTTACAAAAATTGTTACAGGTTGAGTTACAAAACTATTATTTGTAATTTGAGCTGATAACACAATTGAAGAAACACCAGTTGGTGTTACATATATTTCATCTTCTTCACCAGTCAGAGATGTTACTACTGACTGGAATCGATTTAGTGGTACAAAAACTTCTGCCATTTCTTTTTATTTTTTTATTTCTTTTTTTTAAATTTGTAGTGCCAATGAGAACGGAGTTACTAATGAGAATAGAGATTTACTAAATGTTCTACCCACAAGAGTACCAGTTGCCTGATTAATACTCAAACCAGTACCAATTCTAAAGTCACCATCTTGGTTACCAGAGGTAAAGAAGATTCTACCACCACCCAATTCGGTAATTTCAAATGCCGGATTTGCAACACCACTACCACCCTGATTTGGAGGAAGTGCTTTAAATGTAACACCACTACCATTATAAGAGTAGTCAATACCAGTTGCCACAATCAATGAACCAAATGATTCAACAGGTGCTCCGGCTGCTATAAACTCTGCTCTTGTTCTTAAATATCTATTAGTTTCAAGAGTTTCCAATCTTTGTTTAAATATTACCTCATCCGCACTTCCGAATTGTCCGTTAAAGTAAGATGATGCTGCTGCAATACCTCTTTCGTTTCCTCCATAGAATAAATCAGTACAACAAGCATCTACAATCAATCCAGTATCACGAGAACAACTTGCCTCATTATATACTAAATATGGGAATGCTCCATTTGTATATCCAATTGCTCTTTGTTTTAATTCTTCTTTAGCTCCTCTTAATCTATCTACCGCTTGAATTCTCTTAACACCAGGTCTTACCAATTGTGTTTGAGCTACAATTTTTTCAGATATACCACCTGCGTAATTTACACCATCAACAGTTTGTTTTTTCTGTCCAACTGCACCATTGTCAGTATATGATTCTTTGATTGCTACTGAAGGAATTTTGTAATAGTACGAACCAGCTTCAATACTTCTTTCATTACCACCATAAACCAAGTCAGTTCTAACCGCATCTATAATAAATCCTACATCACGAGAACAACTTGCTTCGTTGTATTGTAAAGTACTCCAAGAAGAACTTAAGAATGTTATAGTTTCTTTTTGAATTAAAGATTTATTCAATTGTAATAATTTACTACCACCTAATGCCGTTGCAGATGCCTCTACAAATGTTGGGTTTACCACAACTTTAGTTGCTAACCTTCCAGCATATTTTATTCCAGTGATTGTTGGGTCTAATTGATTTTGTTCTGATGGTACACCAGCATTAGTTGCTTTTGATGGGAATAAGTAATAGAAGTTTCCTGCTATTACACTTCTTTCATTACCACCATACAATACATCAGTTGCTGCTGCATCTATTAGGTATCCAATATCTCTCTTACAAGTTGTTTCATTATAATAAACAGTACTCCAAGAAGAACTCACGTATGCAATACCTTCTTTCTGAATGAACTCTTTATTTTTTCTTAACAAATCAAATGATGCAGATGCTTCTAATGATGCAGTTTGGAATTGAATATTCTTAACAACTTTTTGTGATATTCTACCCGCGTAGTTAATACCATCAACAGTTTGTTTTAATTGCCCAGCTCCATCACCATCTCCTAATAATATTGCTTTAGATGGATATCTATAATAGAACTCACCACTCATTACACTTCTTTCGTTTCCACCATATAGTAAATCAGTTGCTACACCATCAATAATGTATCCAACATCCCTTCTACACTTTACTTTATCATAATCAAAAGTACTCCAACTAGCAGTTAAGTATGCCATTGTTTCTTCCTGAATGAAGTTTCTATTTCCTCTCAATAATCCAACTGATGCTGATACTATTTGAGAAGCTGTTACAAATGTTAAACTTTGAATTACTTTAGTAGCTAAACCACTTGCGTAATCAATAGCATCTACCGTTGGGTCTAATTGAGAACCTGTTGTAGCTTCTGATGGATATTTGAAATAGTATTCTCCAGCTATCGCACTTCTTTCATTCCCACCATACAATAAATCGGTTGAAACTGCATCAATTAAATGCCCAACATCCCTTCTACACTTTTCTTTATTATAATCCAATCCAACCCAAGAAGAATCAACATATTCTACGGATTCTGATTGGATAAATAATTTATTATTTCTCATCAATGCGTAAGATGCAGATACTAATAAAGATGCTGTCACAAATTCTACGTTTCTAACCACTTTTTGTGCCAATCTACTTGCGTAGAACAATCCATCTAATGTATAATTTAATTGGTCACCAGTTGCTTGTGATGCGGATTCAAAGTAGAACTTACCATTTACAATTGATGCAGAATCTACACCAAATAACATATCTTCAGCTGCTCCACTAATAATTAAACCAACATCTCTCTTACATTTAGCTTCATCATAAGATGCCGTACTCCAAGAAGAACTAATATATGCAATAGTTTCGTTTTGGATGAATCCGATATTCTCTTTTAATAAGTTGTAAGCGTACCAAACATTTGATGCAGTTGATGGTGTTGTATAATTAACAGGACTTCCTGCCACACCAACTCCATTTGCTACAATATTTGTTACTATTGATATTGAAGAAGAAATTAATGATGCTTCATATACACTACCACTAAATGATGAACTCAAATATTGAGGTGTATTTGTTACCTTAATACTATTTTGAGTATTAGATATTATTTGTGGTGTAGGTATTACTACACTATTAATAATATTTTGTGTTAATCTTCTAGCATAATCAACCGCAGTTGTTGTTTCAACTACTTGCTCATTTTCAGTTGCTAAAGATGGATATAAGTAATAGAACTCACCAGCTTTATTACTTCTTTCGTTTCCACCATATAATAAATCAGTTGCTACCGCATCTACAATATATCCTACATCCCTTCTACACTTAGATTCAATATAATCTAATTCAGGATACTTAGCGTTTACAAATGCCACAGTTTCTTCCTGAATGAACTCTTTATTATCTTTGATTAAATTGTAAGCGTATTGATTATTTGAATTTGGTGAGAAGAATTGCTTATTAACAACAACATTCATTGCTGTTCCTTTAGCGTATCTAACACCAGTCAATGTAGGTTCTAATTGAGTTGAAGTAGCTTGAGATGGGAAATCATAATAGTACCTTCCAGCCACAATACTTCTCTCATTTCCACCATATAGTAAATCAGTTGCTACCGCATCTACAATATATCCAACATCTCTCTTACACTTAACTTCATCGTACATAAATCCTTCCCAAGAAGAACTTACATAAGAAATTGATTCTGATTGTATGAATTGTTTGTTATTAATCAATGATGAGTAAGATGCTGATGTTTCTAAAGATGAAGATATGTGTTGTAATATTGTATTTCTTACAACTTTTTCAGCGATTCCCCCAGCATATCTAATTGCAGTAATTGTTTGGTCTAATTGAGAACCAGTTGCCGCAGATGCAGATTCGAAGTAGAATTTACCATTTACCAATGATGCGGAATTACCACCCCATAATAAATCAAATGCTGCTCCACTAATAATCAATCCTAAATCTCTTTCACATAATGATTGTGTATATTGGAATCCACTCCAAGATGAACTCATATAAGTTATGGTTTCATCTATAATCATTTGCTGGTTATTCAATAACAAATTATATGCAGAAGTTATTTTTGGATTAGTATTAATTCCAGTTGGCGCTACATAAGATATAGAACTTGTACCAACATTCAATAGAGAATCTATTACAATTCCAAATGAAGATGATATCAATCTTGCTTGCAATCTATCCGCACCACTACCACTTATAATTTGAGGAGTTTGTGTTACTTTAATTGATGCTGAAGTATTTGATAATAATGTAGGTATAGAACCTCTACCATTTTCAACAATATTCATAACCAATCCAAACAAGTTTCCGATTCTATTCTTTTGATATTCAGAACCAGATGTTGTTGATTTAAACGGAGTATTTCCATTTATATTAACACTTGCTGATGTATTTGAATTTAATGTTTGTAATGATGCCGTTCCGTTGTTAATAACATTAATTACATTACCAAATGAAGAACTTACGCTTGAAGTTTGTGCATTATATTCACCACTTCCCAATGTTTGATTGAATGAAGAAATACGCAATAATGTTGGTACACTATTATTAAACCCATATTGGAAATTATTTGCCAATGAATCAGGCAAAGATGCAGAACCCCAATAGATAATATCTCTAATCAATCCAAATGATGCAGTTACAATACCAACTTCAACTGAACTTGCTGATATCGAAGATGTAAATTGTTGTGTATTTGTTACTTTTATTCTACCTTCGTTATTAGATACAACTATTGGTAGTGATTTTAAACCACCTTCAATAATTTTAGTTACCGTTGAGAAAGATGAACTAACGTTTGATACTTCCGTATTAGTAGCTGATATGGATGAAGTAATTTGTGCTACATTTCCAACTTTAATATTAGCATCAGTATTTAAACCTAATGTTGGTGATTGTAACAATACATTTTGTACAATTTGTTTAGATACTGCTTTAGCGTACTCAACACCAGCCACAGTTTCTCTAACTTGCTCTTGCTTAGTTGCTAATGATGGGTATCTATAATAGTAATCTCCAGCTATAATACTTCTTTCATTACCACCATACCACAAATCAGTTGCTATGTTATCAACAATGTATCCAACATCCCTTCTACACTTCTCTCTATTATAAACTAAGCTAGGGAAGAATGCATCTATATATTGAATTGTTTCGTTCTGAATGAATGTTCTATTATTTGTTAATAGTGTCACAGAAGATGATACAAATTCAGTAGGTTGTGTTAATATTTTATTTGATATTACGTTTTGTGCATTACCTGCCGCAAATCTAATACCTTGAACTGTCTGCTCTAATTGTGCATTAACCGATGGTACTCCACCTACGGTTGCTTTCGATGGGTATAGGAAGTAATATTCTCCAGCCTTAGAACTTCTTTCATTTCCGCCATATAGAATATCAGTTGCTACATTATCAACGATATACGCCACATCTCTGGAGCAACTAGCCTCATTGTAATAGAATCCATCTACACCTGTCCAAGAAGAACTTAGATATGCGATAGTTTCCTTTTGAATTAATGGCTTATTTTGTCTTAATAATGTCCAAGCAGTTAATTCTGAAATACTTGCGGTTTGTAATAATTCATTTGCTGCAATCTTTGTAGCAATACCTTTAGCGTAGTTAATACCATCTAAAGTTTGTCCTAATTGTCCAGCTGAATCACCATCTCCATCAACAGTTGCTAATGAAGGATATAAGTAATAGTACTCTCCTGCCTCTCTTACTCTTTCGTTTCCACCATATAGAATATCAGTTGCTACCGCATCTACAATGTAGCCGGTATCTCTACTACAACTTGCTTCGTTGTAATTGAAGAAACTCCAAGAAGAACTTACAAATGCGATTGTTTCGTTTTGTATAAGTTGTTTATTATCTAATAATAGGTTATAAACATTTTGTGCTGAATTAGATGCTGTAACAAATGTTGAACCTTTTAATACTTGCTCAACCATTCCTTTTGCATGTCTAATTCCACTTAGTGTTGGACCTAATTGAGTTGTTGTTGCTTCAGATGGATATAAGTAATAATATCTACCAGCTTCAAGGCTTCTTTCGTTTCCACCATATACCACATCGGTAATAACTGCATCTAAAATGAATCCTACATCTCTCTTACAAGTTTCTTCGTTATATAAGAAACCATTCCAGCTAGCCGATACATACTCAATAACTTCGTTTTGTATAAATCCTTTGTTGTTGAATATTAATTGTTTAGCTTGTAATTTATTTTGAGAAACATTTTGTAATAATAATCTTCTTAGGATTCTATCAGATAGATTCTTTGCATAAGTTATACCAGTTACAGTTTCTTCTAATTGAGAACCCGTTGCTTCGGATGGATATAGGTAATAGAATTCACCAGCTTTAATAGTTCTTTCATTACCACCCCACTTAATATCAGTTGCTACCGCATCAATAATGTAACCAACATCTCTCTTACAAGTTTGTTCGTTGTATTGATGTGTACTCCAAGATGAAGAAATATATGCTATTGTTTCATTTTGGATAAGTCCTTTATTTTGTACCAATAAATCATAAGCCACATTAGATTGTGAAGTTGGTAATACAAATTCAGTATTTAGTATTACTTTTTGTGCTAAACGGCTTGCGTAGAACACACCATCTAAAGTTTGATTCAATTGTGCACCTTGCGCTTGTGATGGATACTCATAGTAGAACTTACCATTTACTACTGATGATGAATTTGCATTCCATAATAGGTCTTCAGCTGCACCACTTATGATTAAACCAATATCCCTTCTACACTTAACCTCATCATACGATGCCGTACTCCAAGAAGAACTTAGATATGCAATTGTTTCATCCTGAATGAATGGTATATGTGCTTTTAATATGTTGTATGCATCTAATATAGCCGATGATGATAACGATGATGTATATAAACTTATAGTTGGTACACTTCCCGTTCCATTTGCAATTATATCCGTTACTATTGAAATAGATGCAGATACAAATCCAGATTGAATTGATGTACCATTATAAGATGATGATACATAGTTTGGTGTACTTGTAACTCTTACATTAGCATTATTGTTATTTACAACAGCAGGTACAACACCTAATCCATTTTCTAAAATTCGTATAATAGTATCAAAACTACCAGTGATTCCATTTACTCTTGATGCCGATACAGCCGCAGTTCCGATATATTGATTTATATTTGATATCTTAACCAAATTAGCAGTATTTTTAACCAATGATGGAGTTGAACCAGTTCCTTCGTTTACAATTAATATCACATTATCAAATGCACTATTAGAACCTGTAATAATATTTTCAGATATAGATGCCGTTGATGTAAATTGAATTGTATCAGTTCTCTTAATATTATTTTTTGTATTTTTAACAAGTGTTGGTAAAGAACCAGTACCATTTTCAATTATATTAGTTACAATATTAAATCCACTTTCAACTTTATTAATATCAATTGGTAATGAATTAATAGATGATGTGATTTGAGAACCACTTGTCACTAATACACCTCTATTAGAACTCTTTGTAATAGTTGGTATAGAACCAGTACCATTTGAAATTATATTAATTACATTAGCAAATGATGCTGATACTAATTGCTTATCGGATGATTGAACATTTTGACTTGATGTAAATTGAGTTTCAAATGTTTTTCGTATTCCATTTTCAGTATTTGATATTATTGTTGGCGAAACTCCACTACCACTTGCTATAATCTTAGCAACATTATCATATCCATCCTCAATAGCCTTACCACCAATTGCTGTTAATTTTGCTAAATCTTTTGCAAAGTTAATACCAGCTATTGTTTCTACCAATTGTTCATCGATAGCTTTACTTACAAATTTAAAGTAGAATCTACCAGAGTTTGTACTTCTTTCATTTCCACCATAAACTAAATCAGTTACAGCTCCATCTACAATAAATCCTACATCTCTAAAACACTTATCTACTAAGTAATCTAACGATGGGAAGTTTTGTGAAATAAATTGTATTACATTTTGTTGTAAGAATGTTCTATTATTTCTAACTAAAGTTGCAGCCGCTAATACATCAGAAGCTGGTTTAGTTAATATTTTATTTTGTATAATATTTTGACCTAAACGGCTAGAGTATTCTATACCAGTAGTTGTTGGGTCTAATTGAGCAGTTGCTGAAGGTACACCACCAACAGTTGCTGATGATGGGAATCGGTAATAGAATTCACCTGCGATAGATGTTCTCTCATTACCACCATATACTAAATCAGTTCTAACCGCATCTATAATAAATCCTACATCTCTCTTACACTTAGATTCGTTGTAATAAACACCACTCCAAGAAGATGATACATAAGCAACAACCTCATCGGCAATAAGTTGTTTGTTCACTCTCATTAATCTACTTGTCTCTAATTTATCAGAATCAGCAGATTGGAATATTGAACCACTAACTATTTTTTGCGATAAGTTACTAGCGTATTTAACACCATCAGTTGTTTGTAATAATTGTGAACCAGTAGCTTGTGATGGATATAAGAAATAATATAAACCAGCTTGTCTACTTCTTTCGTTACCACCATAAACCAAGTCAGTTCTTACCGCATCTATAATATAACCAACATCTCTCTTACAAATTGTTTCGTTATAATCAAATCCACCCCAAGAAGAACTTAGGTATGCAATAGTTTCATTTTGTATAAACTCCTTGTTATTGAATAATAAAGCGTTTGATGCAGATACTTCAGTTGATGGTAAGTTGAATACCACATTCTGAATTACTTTTTGTGCCAATCTACTTGCGTAGTTTATACCATCTAAAGTTTGATTTAATTGTCCACCAGTATCACCATCGTTTGCAATAGTTGCTTGCGATGGATATTCATAATAGAATTGTCCGTTTACAATAGATGCAGAGTTAGCACCAAATAAAAGGTCTTCAGCTGCTCCACTAATTATCAAACCAATATCTCTCTTACACTTAACTTCATCATATTGGAATCCAGCCCAAGAAGAACTTAGGTATGCAATAGTTTCGTTTTGGATGAATGGAATATTTTGTTTTAATATTTCATATACCCCAACTTTAGTAGCAATAGTTGCTGAATAATTTGTTTTTCCAAATAGGTCTACATTTCCAGTTTCAACTATTTGAGTTACTTTAGAAATAGATTGAGATACAAATGCTATATCCTCCAAACTACCACTATAAGATGCTGATATAAATTGTGATGTTGAAGTTACTTTTCTATTTGCATTAGTATTTTGTACCAATGTAGGAAGTGCAGCTGTACCACTTACGATTACATTTATAATACTTCCAAATGAAGAACTTATACTTGATGTTTGTGAGTTAGTTCCAACGATACCACTTGTCCATTGCGTAGTTGGAGTTACCTTTATCAAACCATTTACGTTTGATACTATTGGGTCAATCTTAGATAATCCACCACTTATAATTTCAACAACATATCCGAATGATGCGGATATTGATGATGTAAGTGCATACGGATTAGAAACCGAACCAGTTATTTGTGTATTATCGGTTACTTTTATTTGTGATTGTAAAGATGATGTAAATACAGGCTCAACTCCATTATTTTGAAGTATAGATGTTACTACATCAAATCCACTACCTAATTTTTCAACTTCATCAGGAGATACAAATGAGTTTGTTATTTGTGTTTGCCCACTAACATTTAATGGAATACCAACTCCCCAATTCAAATCACTATTTTGTGCTAAGATAGATGGTATCGCAGATGTTCCTCTTTTTACAATTCCTTCTATAATAGCAAATGAACTACTAATAGAATTTTGTTCGTTTATAGTACCACTAAAAGATGATGTTACGTTATTATTACCACTTATTACTTTAATTAATTTTTCATCATTAGTAATAATACGAGGTGTTTCTAAAATAGTATTTTTAACAATAAAGTCAGAAATAATTTTAGCATATCTTATACCACCAGATGTTTCTCTTTTTTGAGTTTTAGTTGCTTGAGATGGATATTCATAATAGTATCTACCAGCAGTTACACTTCTTTCAATACCACCATATAATAAATCGGTTGATATTGCATCTATAATATAGCCAACATCCCTTCTACAAGTTTCAGTATTATATTTTAATTGTGGGAATGCAACATTAATAAATTCAATTGTTTCATTTTGAATTAATTGTTTATTTTCTCTTAGTAATCTATAAGATTCTCTAATTTCTAATGATGCTGTCTGATGAGTGATTCCTCTTACAATATTCACAGTATTACCTGCCGCAAATCGAATACCATCTAATGTTTGTCCTAATTGACCTAACCCATCACCATCACCCTCAACTATTGCCAACGATGGATATAAGTAATAGAATTGACCAGCTTGTACGGCTCTTTCATTACCACCATATAAAGTATCTGTTGCTACCGCATCTAAGATATATCCAACATCTCTCTTACACTTACTTTCATTATAATAGAAATTACTCCAAGAAGATGAAAGGAAAGTTATAGTTTCATTTTGTATAAATTCTCTATTTGCTCTAATAGATGTTGCTACCGCATCTCTTTCATTATTAGGTTCTACAAAAGTTACACCCTTTAATAATTTTTCAACCATACCAGCTGCATATTTTACTGCGGTTTTGGTTGGGTCTTTTTGTGTTGTAGTTGCAGTTGATGGATATTCATAATAGAATCTACCAGCAGTAATACTATTATTGTTACCTCCATATATAAGGTCATTAGCTACCGCATCTATTAAGAATCCTATATCTCTACGGCAAGTAGATTCTACATATTCAAAATCACTCCAAGAAGATGATACAAACTGAATTGTTTCTTCTTCAATAAATGATTTGTTACCCATAAGGAGTTCATATGCATTTAACAAATCAATATTATTTGTTGATTCGTTACTACCACTTATTGTTTGAGGATATGTTAAAGTATTTGCTATTAAATTAAATGGAGTTGCTGAATTGTTAATAATATGAAACTTGCCAGCCATATTATTAGTATTTTGAGCAACATAGTATAATTCATTTGGAGCATCGTATGGTACAGTAAAAGTTATATTACCTACCGCATCTCCATTATTTATTACACCTTTATCATAATCAAATTGTTCACTAATACCACTTAAAGGTCTAGTTCTAATAAAGAATGGATAATTGATACCACCAAATACACTTGATGCACTTACATAAAACTTATATGTTTCACCTCTATAAAGAGTTATTGTTGGATTAGAACCAACACCCTCCCAATCATAAGAAGAACTACCATTATTAGTTATAGTATAGTTTTTAACATGATTATTTGGTATAGGTAAAATTACACTTCCAGTTCCTTTATCTAAAATATTATAAATTATACTGAAGCTTGAACTTACCTTATTAGTTGTTTGTAATGATGCAGATACTCCGGTTGTAAATTGTTCTAAATTAGAAACTTTTATAGCCGCTTCATTAGATGATGTTATCTTTGGAGTTGCAGTTAATCCATTTGATATAATAGAAATAACAGTTTCAAATGATGAGCTTACACTGCTTGTTATTTGATTTGTTATTGGTAGTGTTGGCAATGTTGGTGTTACAGACGATACCTTTATAGATGCTGATGTGTTTGATTTAAAATCAAATGAACCAGTACCATTTGCAAATATACCTAAAATAGCACCAAATGATTTACTAATTTCGTTTAATGTTTCTAATGATGCAGATGCTAACGATGATGTAATTTGTTCCGCACCTAAAATATTATAAGGTGATTCAAATCCATATCCCTTATTAGAGCTTCTCGCCAATAAAGTTGGAAAGTTTGATGTACCATTTTCAACAATAGTAGAAACTAATTTAAAATCAGATGCTACTTCTTCAACATTTTGTGTAGTTGGATAGTTAGCTATTTCACTACCAGAAAGATACAGTTGTGGGTATTCCAATGGCAATGTTGCACGAATACCTTCTGCTGTATTTAAAGTTGTAATTTCAGGTAGTGCATCCAATCCTCTATTAAGAACATCAACTACCACACTCCAACTTTGTCTTACTTTATTTCTTGCATCAATGTTACCACCACTACCAGAAATAAAACGAGAACCAGATGCATACATACCATACAAACCAAACGAAATGTTTGAGTTGTTTAGTGTAGCATGACCACCATTGTTTACTCTAATTGCGTAGTATGAGAAGTTGGTAAAGAAAGATACCAACTGAATAAATCCTCTACCATTTACCAAACATCCCACACCATTTGGAGAAATCTGCGTATAGGCATCCAATACCATTGAAGCCAATGGTGAATCGGGATGTATCACATCACCATTAACATAAAGACCTCCACCGCCTGGTGGAATTTCTTCGTAAAGTTCGGTGAATGAATTCTCTTGGTTTGAAATCTGCGAGCAGTTTTGTGTGTATGGTGATGTTGTAATAAATGCACCAGGTTGGAAAGCTACCGCAAATCCCTTTTCAGGATTTATTTGGTCTGGAAATAATCTTAAACCTCCCATTGTTACCTCTGCTATATAACATCCAGAGTTTACATGGAATAGGTCTTCTGTGGGGTTCTTAGCGTTAATTTTGGTAATACGCAAACCAGCACCCCAAATGGTTGTGTTAGATGGAAGTATCACAGGATTATCCTCTAAATACGTTCCCGCTTGTACTTTAATTACATATCCGTTTGAAACCGAACCAGTATCAAAACCATATCTACCATCATACCCCGGAGCTGCTAATTGAGCTGCCCTCTTAATTGTACGAAGTGGATATTGAATTGTTCTACCATCGTTTGTATCATCTCCATCAGTTGAAGATACATAAAGTGTAGGTAAGTTAGCACCAAAATCTTTTGCAAGAATACCAGCATATCTTTGAGTATCATCCGAACCCAATGAGCCACTTGCTTTAATAGATAAAACAGTATCAGGAGCTCCTACAAATAAATCTCCATCTATTGTTAATGAACCAGTTAAAAATACCGAACCGGTTATTTCATTTCTAGAGCCTGTATCGTTTCCGAAGAAAAAACTTTTAGATACAAAAAGAGAACCCGAAACAAGGGCATCATTACCTAAAAACAGGTTTTCTCCAATAGTCAGAGAACCCGTTATATTTTGCTGTTCTTCAATCTGCTTACGAGGTATTAATCTTGCCATTATTCTATTTCTACTATTTTACCTTTTATTTCAAAATCATTTGCTGATACTTCATTTGGTAAACGAGTAATATCGGCAACAAAAGTAACAATTATATTATTTCCTTCCACATTTACATCATATCTGTTTTGAGGTTGTTTTACCCCATATAAATAGATATCAATATAATCTTTGATATTATCAACCTCCAAAATATCCACAATAAATCTTTTATTATTCAAATTTAAAGTAAAATAGATATTATCGGATACGGATATCGAAGTTGGTCTGAATTGATATACAAAAGTTTCTTTGTTTACTTGTAATACGAATTCTTTAAAAGCAGCTCTATCCCTAAGTTTTTGAGTTGTATCTATTAATATATTTGGTGTTCTTCTTCTCATATTTTAGTTGAATTTTTCAACATCTCCATTTATTTTAACTTCATCGGTATCTTCCAAAGAATATATATTTCCAAAACGGTCAAATTCAGGAAAATTACTTCGTTTGAAGCTTATGTAAAATGTATTACCTTCGTTTTCATATAAGTAATCTCTACTTGATATAAATAATCCATTTATAAAAACATCGAATCTAGCATCAGGTTTTCTAACACCTTCAAGCTTTGGAAATAATGTTTTTATTCTAATACCATCAGCTTTAAATATCCAATACAAAGGATGTTGCAAATTATGAGGCTCCAAAAAAAATTCGTTTGGTTCGTTTACCTCTTTCATAATATTTTTAAGTTGTCTTATGTTCATATTATAGTTGTTCGAATTTTCCTGTTATTTCTATTTCATCCTCACCATCCAATGGAAACGATAAACCAGTAAAGGTAAAAACTATTTCATTGGTATTATTATTAAACGTATATGAATAATTAGGAGTAAATACACCATTGTTATAATTACCACGCGAAATAAAATTTCCATTTATGTAAATCCTAAACCAATTGTTAGTATCAAAAACACCAATTAATTCAGATGGTAACACTGGTTTTCTTACATTTGTTAATTTTATCGTTGTAGCATTTATAAATTCTGCAGTTTGTACACTCTTTAATCCTATGAAATTTACAACTTGTGCATATTCATTATATAAAGATGCTCCAGAAAAACCATTACCACTTAAATCAGTTTCAATTCCAAATTGAACTCTTTTTGGAGTTAATGTTTTTTTAATTGTAGGTTTTGCATTATATTTTTCAGGCAAAAGATATGCATTTACAACCATAGTAAATGTTGTACGAATAATTCTTTCAGTACCTTGTCCAACCTCTTGTTGATTTTCAAAAGTTTCTAATGATGTTTTAAATCTATAACCATCTTCCTTTCCCCAATATCTATCAGTTGCAAATTGAAATGCTTCTACAATTTTATTCATATGTTCTGTAAATGCTGTCCAAATCATTACCTCATAAGTTACAGTTACATACGATGGAACAGCAACACTATAATTTTCATATGCAGGCCCAGCTACTCCAGTTTGTAAACTAAATCTTTCATATCTATTTTTTGGAGAATATTTTCTAACAGCTGGCATTGTTAATTGCTCTTTGAAATGTTGTAATGCTGGGTTTCTCTCGATAGAGTTTCTTTTAAACATTACTAATGGTGTTTGTATTCTCCCTCTAGCATCTCTTAGGTATCCTTCTTTCCTAGCCCCATTCCATCTTTCAGCGTTTCCATATATCAATGGTGCCTTAATTATATTTCCATTTTCTTCCAAATCAGGAATAATAACATTTGACATATATTCTGCAATAGTAGTATCTATATCAATTAAAGATACTCCTTTTACATACTCTTTATCTATTGGTAATTGTTTGGCTCTATTTGTTTCTTTTCTATCCATTATATTACCCTCATTTCTGTTTGTATATTACTTCTTCTAGTCATAAATGTAGAACAAATGATTGAAAATTTATTATCAACTTGTCCACCCACCATTTGGTCTTCTCTAACATTATCAATTTCAAAATAGCTATTATTGTGAAATATGATATCACCAACTTCAGGATAAAATCCAGTATCTTCCAAAGTAAAACGATTAAAACGAAATTCAACAATTTGATTTTTATCAGCACCAAATCCTTCGTATTCACTTGTGGAAGATTCTCTTTCAATTATCGCAGTTGTTTGTACTCCTTGATAATAAGTTTTATTTAAAGATTCTCCATATAGATTTGTTTTGCTATCTTCTATGACAAGTTTATATAGTACCACAGCTGTTTCGATTACTACATCTACTAATTCTCTGGATATACTTTCGAAGAATTTTATATCTCTACTTAATGCAAATCTTGCCATATTATCCTATATAAATTGCTAACGGAACTTTTCTCAACATTTCTTGATGTTGGTTTGCTTCGTTATTTCGGTTTTCAAATTGTACTTTTCTACTTAGTTCTTCTAATGTTTCTCTCAATTGAGTCATAAGTGCTTCTTTTTCAGTTTGAGCTTCACTTCTCAACGCAGCTCCATCTAAACTAATTTCAGAACCAGGAATAGGAATTTGAGAATATTTCTCTCTAACAGCCCCCAATAATTCTTTTACCAATGCCAAACAATATTTTCTAATCCATTGTTTACCCACATCGTTAATACCACTATATTCCATAAAATCATAAGGAATATCTGAATAATCAGAAATTACATTTGGTGTTACACTTGTTGAGTTTTCGGTAAATTCATCTTTTACAAAATAATCAAAATATAATTTGCCATAAAGATTAATATGTTGAGATGTTGGTTTTGGAAATACTCTAATTTTACCATTAACTATATTAAAAGTAAATGCTGATTTTCTAAATTGGTCATTAAATTCAATAGCTTGTATTCTAAGTAAATCTTCAAATACAGGCATCAATATAAATTGAGCTGCCGGAGAATATGAACCAAATCCAAATTCATCAATAAGGTTTAATGTACCTTGTCCAGAAACTGAATATGGGTCGAAGAATCTATTGATTGCAGGAACTGGTTCGTGAAATACTTTAACTACTTCTATACGTTTTCCACTTTCAGAAACAGCAGACCATAAAGAATCCAAATCATATTCTTGCTGTCCTGCTTTCAATTCAATATATCCTTTTTTAATATCTGTATTTCCTCCAGCTCCAGCTAACGTACCATACGCATCAGAAATTGCTATAAGGTTTGGTAAATTTGAACCCTGTACTAATTTGCTTGTAAGATTTGTTGATTTCGATTTTCCCTTAAGCGAATCCAAATTATTACGAATATTAAATTGGTTTACTTGTGCACCATATTCGGATATAGATTCTTCAAAACATGCATAAAAATTTTCATCTATTAATTCTATGTTTTGAATCGGATACCCCAATCGTCTAGCACACCAAAGTGCCACTTTTGGAGCATCTTCTTGGAATATGTAATCATTATCATATATTCCAAAAGGGGTCTGCCCTGGAAAGAATGAAGATGAACCAGGATATATTAATGTTTCTAATGCCATTATAAGTACTTATTTTATCGTTACCTATAAATATTAGAAAAGGGAAGTTTAGTAATTTAATGAGGATTTTACTCTGAATATAAAATTATCCACTACGTTCTTAATTTCCGCATTTGTGATTTGAACACCAGATGCTTTACTCAATAGTGTACATATTGTAAGTATATTTGCTGATTGTGAACCGGATGAATATAATGCACCACCTGCAAAACTTCTACTATTATCACTAAATGTTCTAATCGTACCAAATGTTGAACCCCAATTTGAGTGTCCTAATAGAATATAAACACTACAATGCGATGGGTCACTTGCTGCATATTGTTGTCTGAAAAAAGCATGTGTAGTAAATCCATCAACTACACTACCACTATAAATACTTCCAGTTACCAAAGTACCAGACCCATCTGCTCCAGAGTTACCAGATGTTTGATAACCAACCGAACCATTTCCTACTCTAGTCCCAATTACTGTCAATGGATGCCATTGTATTGATTGAGTTGCAGGTGATGTTGAATATTGGGTATAACCTAAACTTATATATTGAAAATCACCATCCAAAGTTCCAACACTACCAGTTTGTAAATAATTAGATGCAGATGGATATACTGCTGCAGAATAAGCAGGTGTTAATGTTGCTAATGTAACATTACT
>JACCDU010089526.1_pt1 | contig 50719 bp, 30 predicted proteins | sample 7446081 | NCBI WGS metagenome assembly JACCDU01 (sample SAMN15323447, study PRJNA562643) | freshwater metagenome | isolation source: river surface water | place: USA:Blue River Watershed | collected 2017-08-17 | reverse complement strand
GTAACGCATAGGTAATTTCAACTTTACCTGTGCCGTTTGTTTCTAATTTAATATTAGCAGAAGAATTAACAGCCTGAATAACTACTGCATCTGCAATATACGGGTTAATTGGATCTGTTGGTAATTCTGAAAATATAGATAAATCACCTAATCTAATAGATGATTCGAAAAATTGTGCTGCAATTGAATCTTGAACAACTATAGCAACCTGTGTATTTGGATATGCATCTGGATTTGATGACGGGCTCCAAGTAAACGGTCCTATTGGAAAAAGTTCTGCATCTAATTTATTATCTCTATCAAATGCAATTACTCTAGTATCATCTCTAGAAATCTGCGATGTTGGGTTAGATTGAATTGCATCATCAACGTATTTTTTGTTAGGTATTGCATCGTCGCCAAAATCAATAACTTGTTGCTCGTATGTTTGTGTACCACTAACATGAACTACACCAAGTCCGTAATTAATTAACCCCAAGTTACCGTCATTAGTATCTGGGTTTGTTAAAATTTGAGATAATCGTAATTTACTACCATTAGAAAACTCTGTTTCACCTACACCGTATTCTAATTGTTTAAGTTCCCAACTAGTTCCTATCTCGTTCCACACAAGATAAGAATCGGGTAGCAGGCCTCGATCTACAGCAATGCCTGATAATTTCGAAGGATGACTGATACCTGAGCCAGTTTCTCCAAAGTTGACGGTGATAATATTATCAGAAACTTCTAGATTTTCAGCCGACACTGTTAATGTGTCGCCGTCAACAACAAGATTTCCTGTTACACGTACTTCTCCGCTAGGACCAGTATCTAAGGTGATTTTACCACCTTCTTTAGTCCTAATGTTGTAGTCACCGTTTGTAGAGAGAAACTGTCCCATGGTATATTCCTATTAGATTGCAGTTAATACAAGAATATCAGCAGAAGAATCGTTTTCTAAATACCATGTATAACGTGTAGCATCGTGGTTTGTTGATGCATTGCTGTCTTCACCACGGTTAAATCCGCCACTTAGAACAGGGCTAGACGGAAATCCGTAAGCTATTCTGCGAGAAAGTTTAGCAATAGGAACTTGATTGTTAACACCGTTGCCGCCAACATAACCTAAAATTTGCATTTCGCCTGCGGCGTTAGGTGTTGTGTTAACTAGTTTGCAAACATAACGTGTGGTAGGTGTTCCAATACGAGCAACCATAAAGCTGTTTGCACCACGTTGCTTAATAATAATACCGTCTGTTTGTAATGACGAACCGTCATAAAATGATACTGTAATACCAGTTGCTGTGCTTGCTGGTGTGTTAATAACATCAGTACCTAATACATCTTTTCTTAATGGACGTCCCATTTGTTTTCTCCTTATGTTGACGTTCTAGGTCTACGCAGTTTGGATCTGCATAAGTCTTGCCCGATGCAAGTTCTTTAATAGACAATGTATTTATCAACGGGCAATCATTGCCATTAGTTCAATTTTTTCAACTGTAGCAATTACACGATTAATTGCATCTATTTCTTTTTGTGCTTTTTCTAAACAGGCTTTGCTACGAGTTTGCCTGTATTGCACCATAATAATACTATGGTTTTGAATGTGTTCTTCTATAATATGCTCAATCTGGTTAACGTCGTGCCTAAACATAGGAAAGCGTTTTCTCCAAATTAAAATCTGTTCACGTAGTTGTTTAAAATCTTTATCCGATTCAATTTGCACCAAATATTTAAGTCAACAAAAAAGCCCCGAAGGGCTTTTTTGAATTTGCTTTTAAAGCTGCGATTAAGCGAACTTCAAGTTAGCTGTTGTTACAGCAACCTTAGCTAGGTAGTCAGCTGCGTTACCTAGAGAAGAAGCTGTGTTTGTCAACTCAACATAACCATAACGTGTCATGAATGATACGACTGGTTCAAAAGTTGACGGATCCAATACAACACCGCTGCTCATCAATGGAATGTATGGGCAGTAGAATGCTGGAGCGTCAGATTCGCTAGAACCTTTATAACCGATTAGAACATCATCAGATGTTGCATAACCGTTTACATACACCTTCATTGCGCTATTCAATGTACCAACGAACTTAGTGTTTGTTGGAGCTTCGAATGTACCTTCTGTTGTTCTTGCGAACGCAGAAGTTGTAGCACTTTGAAGAATTGTCAATGTTGTTGGGCTAACTACAGCGTAGTTACCAGCGCCACGACGTGTACGTTGTGCGATCAAGTTAGAAGCACGGTTGATTTGAACAGCTAAAGCAGCGTGTTCGTCACCAACGAATGTAGCTGTACCGCTAACTGTGTTTTGATCATATGTCAAAACAGTACCAGCTAGGTTGTTCAAGCTACCGATAACTTCTTGGTCAATTTCAGCAGTAATTTCTTGTGCTAAAGCTGCCATGATTTCAGCTTCGATGTCAATACCTTGTTGGGCTTGTGCATCTTGTGCTGCTTCAAATGTCCAGCGAGCAGACAATTTACGTGTCTTAGCTTCGACTGTTTGCTTCAAGATTTGAATGCTTAAACGCTTACCAGCTACACCTTCTAGAGCTGCTGTAGAAGCTGCCTTAGTAGATGAATTGTCGCCGGAATATGCTTCAGCAATCTTGAACGGGCTTAGAGCCTCATCACCTGCTGCCGTTGTAGTTGTGCCAGACGAAGCATCTGCATAACGTACACGTAGAGTATGAATCTGGCCAACTGGGCCTGTCATTGGTTGTACACCAACTAGTTCATTAGCAATGACTGTTGGCATTACACGTCTGATCACTGGAAGGATCACACGATTTAGGGTTGCAACGTTGCCAGCGGATGTTGCACCAGCAGTAGCACTCTCTGCCAAATACTTGCGGGTATTCTCTAGAGTAGTTGCCATAACTGTGCGCTTGTTACCTTGAAGACCTTCTAATAGGGCCTCTTTAGTCTCCGACCAGCGTGACTCGAGTAGTTGTGACATTATAGTTTCTCCTTAAACTTTTAGTCCCGCAAGCCTGCGGATGTCGTAAATCTCAGCAGTTTTTTCTTCACCACTGATTGATGGTGCCTGCTTATCGCCTGTAACAACTTCTGATTTAGAAGTTTGTACTTGTTCTTTTGCCTCTGTTAATGCCTGTTTTTTCTGTGAAGTAGTACCTTCCATAACGGCTGGCAAATACTTCTCGTAAGCTGTGAATAACTTTTCTGTTTGAACAGATTCTAAAAGCTCTTTCATTACTGAACGCTTGTCTCCGCCCAACGGTCCTAGTAGCTCGCCCATAATTTCTTTGCGTTCTGCTAAGTCTTTTGCTATCTTTAGCTGTAAATTTCTCGATTCTACAAGCTTTTGAGATTCGGCAACAATCTTTGCTGCTTCTGCTAGCTCTTGCTCTTTCTGAGCAACAACCTTTAGAAGTTTAGATGTTTCTGATTTCTCATTGAGATGGCTCGCAGCGTATTCGCTAGCAAAACTTTCAAAGATTCTGCGACCAAAGTCATTCTTACGTGCTGCTGCAATGTCTTCTTTCAGCTGTGTCATTTCACGGTTAATGCCGTTGAAAATAGCTGTTTCGACAATAGATGCGCTCTTAGCAATAAATCCTGCCTTCAAAGCAGCAAATTTTTCTTTGCTTTCTTTGATCAAACGTACCTTGGTTTCTGCAAGGTCCTGTTTGTCACTGTGGAACTCAGCGATTTCTTTCGCTAGAGCGTCTACAATGAAGGATTCTAACTTAGCAACGTTAGCTGCAACTGCTTTGCGGTCTTCGTGTAGTTCTGACAATTCTTTCTGTAGGTTCTTGATTAAGAATGATTCCATTGCTTCGGTATCATTTTTCATCTTAGCTACGTACTTTGCACGAGCTTCGATTAGGCCTTGACGGTCTTCTGCGAATTCACTTAGTTCTGCCGTTAAACGGTCAGCTAACATGTTTTCGACAGCAGTTACCATTGCGGTCTTGTCGTGTTCGTACTTTTGTGCAAACTCTTCACGGAGAGTAGCTGTGAGTTGCTCGCGAATTTCTTCGCTGACTTGTTCACGGTTCTCTTGAATTTTAGCTTGCCAGCTAGTTTCAATCTCCGATTTGATGTCCTCGGAAATCACATTGTTCTCGAACAATTGTTTAACGATGTCTAGCATGTGATTCTCCTATTATTTGAGTCCTGCGATGATTCGCTTTAGACCCTCTGCTATGTACTGTTGTGCCTTTGGATCGCCTTTAACTTCTTGTGCTATTTTAAATGCCTGGAATCCACCTTTATTATTCATAAGGTGTTCGTAAACCGGTGTTGGATATGCTCCCGGGGCGGATGGTTGAGCAACAATATCAACTGTAATAATTTCAAAACCTTGAACATTACCACTAGAATCAACTTCGCCTGATCCTCTGCTCGATACACCCAACTTAACACCCGACTCCAACATAGTCTGAACTAACTGACCCATTGGAGTTGGGATAATTTTAAGTTTTCCGTAGCCGTTAGGACCGTCCATCCACATCTTAGTAATCATATGGGATACACGGTCTAGGTTAATTTTTAAATCCTGAGGATGATCTAGCTCTCCGCAAACTGAGTATCCGCCAGAGATCTGTTCATTGAGCGTCTTGACAGCCCTGCCAATTTCCAGCGAAGAATAAACACGCTGATTTGCATTGCGGATATCACCTTGGATGCAAATTCCGTTAAGGTGCAGAGACTTTTTGCCGTCTGTACCTTCGGATTGCTCGAGGACAATCTTAGCCTGGTCAAAACTCAAATGTTCTGAGAGGGCAGTTTTCATCATATTACCTATTACCTACGACCACGGAAAAGGCTTTGACCGTCTGTGCTGCCTTCTGCTGCACCTTTCTTCTCAGCACCGTGTCCTGGCTCTTTCTTAGAGAAAGCAGATCCTGCTTTGCCGCCTGGAACATTGATGTTGCCGGTCTTCATATCTTGTGCTTTGTTGTTAGCTAAACCACCAGCTGTACCTTTGCCAGCTTCTCTAGCCTCTTGGCCGAACTTTAGTGATTGACCGCCCATGTCGTTCTTGCTGAACTTTAATCCTGTTGCAGAACCGTCGGCTTTTTCAGCTTGACCTTTTTTTTCTGCGCCATGACCTGCTGGAACTTTTTCAACATATTCACGAACTGTTTCTAGATCGAAGTCGTCTTTCATTTCGTCGTCGCCTTCGTCGCTACCAAACTCGTCACCGTGTTCGCCTTGCTCAATACCTTTTAATTCGTCAAACTTAGATTGTAGTTGATCTACGATATCGTCTAAGTCTTGAAATAATTCTTCTTCACCCTTTTCAGCTTCTTCTTCTTCGCCGCCGAACTCATCGTCGCCCATTTCTAGGTCGCCTTCTAGGTCATCAGTTGCGTCGCCGCCAAACTCATCGTCGCCTGCTTCGCCGAATGCTTCTTCAACTTCTTCTTCGTCTTCTTCGTCAGTTGCTTCTGCCATTTCTGACTCAATTAGACCTTCATAAATTTCACGTGATTTAGCTACTACATACTCGTGGAATAGATCTTCAGCTTTTTGCTGATCATCGTTAACTAAATGCTCGAGCATTTGCTCGATCAAATTATTCTTTTCTGCCATGTTATATTCTCCTTATTGGTGACTAGGCTGTCTTCATATATTTACTACTAAGATTATAAACCGATGTTAAATGGTAGTTTTTTGATCATTTTGATCGGAATATATATTTTCAGGAAATTTTTCTAAAAGTTCTGAATAACTAATATGCTTTAGATTTGGCAAATGTGGTCCTAGTTGTTCTGGAACAAACCCGCCCGGATTTATGCATCTGTAAAACGTAACTGTCTTAAATTCTCTGATAACTTTTTCTGTTTGAGTTAGCCAGTTGCCGTGAAAAGTAGCTGGATCTGAACTCTTTTTATAGTTATATGTATCTGCATACACATTGTTAAATTTTCCATTGTTGCCTTGATAATCAAAGCCTAAAATGTAAACTTCTTTATGACCGTGTGTACAAGCTAACCATAATGCTGTTGGTCCAGAACTCCAACCTTTGTGAGGATTAAAAAATTTTAGATAGTCTTTTTTAACAATGCCTTTATTAGGATTTGTCCAAACTTCGTGTGTTTTTTGATATCCAGATGCAACAATTTCGTTGACCATTTTTACGTCAACTGCTATTAGATAATGAGGTTCTAATTCTCTGTATATTGCATTACAAGCATATACAGTACCTGCTCTAAGTAAGGTATGTGGATTTGCGTTAAGTCTACTCTGTCCGTTCCCTAGGACAAATGCTGGTTTATGCTTGCTCTTGTGGAGGTTGTGCATACATCTGTCTAATAAATTCTAACTCAGATTCCATTTCAATCTCATGGGACTCTGAAGCCATACGCAACTGATTGATTTGACCTAAAGTAAGTCTAATTTTTCTAGAATCACTTCTTTTTAAAACTTCTTTATCTTTAGATCCGTCGTAGCGACGATCAACAGCGATATCGCTATTGTTATTTGAATAATAAATGAACTCATTTAACAGCATGATGTATTTATTACGCTGGTGGAGTTTCTGGTGCTGCGCCGCCTTCTGGTGCAGGTGCTGCCGCTGCCGCTGCCATGTCCATTGGGGCTTCTGCTGTTTGATCTGCTGCTTCTGCACCCATTGCTCCCGGAGTAATACCTGCACTTCTCATTTCGCCTGCTGCATCTGCAGGAGGTTTAAGTTGACCGGCATTCTCTTCTCTCCATAGGCGTTCGTTTTCAGTAATCTCTTCTTGGGTCAAACCTAAGAATCTCTTTAAACTAAAGCGTTTGCTCAGATGAGGAATCTGAGTTACTTGAGAATATACAGCAGCTCTTACAGTATCTAATTCAGCTTGACGATAAGCAGCAAAGTTTTGAGGAGTATTGAACTTAATTTCAAACAAACTATTATCAATATTAATGCCTTGATCTTTTAACCATATTTTAAATTCCATGTCAAAAGTTGAAGCAATAATATTTTGTAATCTCTTACAATATTCGTTAAAACGTAATTCTTGAATATAAGCAGTACCTACTTTTCCGTCTGCAATTGCGTTGCTAGACTCTTCAATACCTGTTGGCAAATATGCGCTAGGAATACGTAGAGCACGGAATAGTTTATTTGTAAAGAATCTTAAATCAGTGATCTCACCTAAGTTGCTTCCGCCTGGAAGAGTATCAACTTTAGAACCACGACCTTCTGCCGTTTGTGGGAAGAAGTAATCTTCGTTAGTAGAAAGTGGATTATAACTGCTATCAACAACGCTGCCGCCACCTGTACTACTTGGAATTCTACGTTGTTGGATTTCGTTTTTAACACGCTCAACGAATGCCATAGCCATGTGTGCTGGCATGTTACCTACGTCAACATAGAAAATTCTACGCTCTGGAGCACGTTGTACACGATAGATAATAATCGCATCTTCGAGCAATTCTTTCTGTTTGTAAACTTTGAAAACGCTTTCTAAAATGCTGTTACCAAACGGATAATTGTTATCTAATCCTTCACTTAAACTGATGTGAATAACATTCTTTGAATCAACAGCAATTTCATTTGTTTGGTTATGGAATCTAGATCCAGGTGGTTGACTTACATCGCCAACCATTCCGCGACCAAAACTTCCGCCACTAGTATAAGAACTAGTTCCACTAGGTGATGTATTAGTTGTACCGTGTGGTGTTACTGCTACTAAGTTTTTGAAATTAAAGTTAATATCTCTAATTACATATTGCTCAGGAACTTTGCCTGTGCTTTCGTTTACAATAATTTTGCTAACTTTTGCAGGGTCAACATATAACCATTTTTGTGTTTCTGGATCTTTAACAAAGAAACAATCTCCGTACTTAAAAGTATTTCTTACAATACGGAAAATTCTATTTTCAAATAATTGTAATTTGTTCCATTTCTGTAAACTTTCTTTTAGAATTTTTACTTCAGTACTTGTAGGTTGTCCACGGAAAAACATGTGGAAAGGTGTGGAATTTTCTTTATCTTTTTGTGTACAAAATTCTGCTAGAATATCTAGAGCAGCGTTAATTTCGCTGTCCATATCCATAGTGTCGTATTGCTGATATCTCTCAATTCTGTTAGGGGCTCCTGCGTACACATCAGGAAGATATGAGCTGTAATTTGATCTAGCTGGTCCCGGTCTTAAACCGTTACCCATAGGACTGAAAGAAGCTTTTGAGTTAACTTCAACAGGTGTGAAATACTTTTTCCAAGACATTATTTGTTTTCCATTTTATCCGTGTGCCGCAGCAGCTACCATATCTCCACTAAAGCTCTTTTGGACAGATAACTGTTTCTGACTGACATCTAAAACCTGTCTATTTGTAGCAATTAGTTGTCCCATCTGCATATTTAATGTCTGCAGACTAGCGACTACTTCATTTAGGCCACCACCACCGCCTGCTGCCGGTGCGCCCGAACCCGATGCTGTTGTAGTTGTTGCTGGTTTAACTTCTGGTGTAGATGCTGTAGCAGCTACTACAGCCGAGCCTCCTGGTGCTACTGTACCCCCACCGCCCAATGCTGCAACAGCCGATGGTACTTTTCCGCCAGCAACTTGTGATTCAGCTTTTCCAACTTTTTGAGCCATTAGCTGGTAAACTTCTTCAACACTTCGTTCTTTGCCGGACTTATCGTAATAGATGCTCTTATTAGCTGCTGCTGCTCGAGGATCTAATGCTGCTGCACTTTGGTTAGCATTCTGTGATCGAGCATTTAAGAACTTAGTTGCGCCACCTGCACCTAAGAAGTGACTCATGTACATATCTGTAGAACTTGCTTGTCTACCAATACCTTTTTCTAGTTGACCTTTTTGTTTCTGACTGAAATAAGCCATAACTTCGGCTGATTTCTTAGGGTCAAATCTATCGTTCAACGAATAGTCTTTGCCCATTTCTTTTGTCATCTGCTTCCATGTTCCTTCTGTAAATTGGAACATTCCTGAAGCAGAACTAGTTTTTGCCTTAGCATTAGGATCACCACCAGACTCTAACAATGCTACAGTCTTAAGATAGTTACCCATATCTGCAGGAACAGAGGCAGCGGCAGTTGCACCTGGTTGTGTTGCTGCTGCCGCAGCACCTGAGCTAGCACGTCTTGCAGAACTTTCAAATAGTTTAGCAGGCGATGTAAAATCGTATTTTGATCCGCCTGTTGTTGCGGCAGCAGTAGCTTTCTCTGTTTCTTGTCTTTCTTCTTTCTTAGCTTCTGTACCTTTTTCAGTCTCTTCACGATTTTTCTTCATCGTAGTAGACATTTTATTTTCTAACTCTGCTCGTTCTTTTTGTTGTGTAGCTAACTCTGCTTCTGCTTCTTTAAGTGCTTCACCGCCAACTTTACCAAAAGTAATTGTGTTTAGAACTTTTAAGAATCCAATCTTTAACATTGTAAAGAATGACTTAAAGCCTGACCACATATACTTCAATCCATCAGCTACTACTGATAAATCTCCTCCGAGCTTTTTAAAGATATAAACTGCTGCTCCAACTACTAAGATTAAAGGTAAAAAAGGTACCAATAATTTTACCATACCCATAAACAAACCTGCCATAGGTGCTAATAATTTTAGAGTACCAGCAGTTTCCATCTTTTTAACAAAGTTATGATATGCTAATATTCCGTTTGTTACTCCAACAAGTGCAGCAAGTCCGCCTAGCACAACACCAAACGCGGCGGCGTGGTCGCCCATAAACTGGAATACCGGAACAACTACAGTTGATACAAATCCAACAAATCCCTGGAACACTGACATCATGCCTTCTAGAAGTCCGCTTGATGCTAGTAGTTTTGTAAACTGGTTGCTAACTTGTGCGACCTGTTCTTGATAGGCTTTCATTGAAGCAGGATCTAATCCTTTTTCTTTTAAATCCTTTTCTTTTGCGGCTCGTTCTTCAGCATCTTTCTGTTGCTGATCCATTGCTTTACCAATATCACCTTGACGAGCCGCAACGTTCATTGCACCTAATGCCATTCGCTTTTGTGTTTCGTCACCAAAGTTTGATAGAGTTTCGCCGAGTCCTGATTTACTAAATGCTGTTGCTTCTTTCTGGTAAGCAATACTCATGCTCTTTGCTTGATCTGCACTAAGTTTACCAGTAGTTCTAATCTGTTGATTAGTCTGCATCATAGATCTAGCAGTCGCTGGTAGGAAAGCTAGTGCTGCCTTACCTGCTTCAGATGTTGCTGTACCTGTAGCAATAATTTCTTTCATGCCTTCTCTATGCTCTTCTGGAATAGTATCCATAAGCATCTGCAGATTTTCCTGGCTAGCAGCATCCATTTTACTCATAATCATACGGAACTGAGCATCTTTCATTCGTTGATTACGAGCATCTTCTAATTCTTTTTTACTTTGTCCTGTTAACTTACTAACAGCATCGAGGTTCTTTAAGTATTGACCAGTTGCATCTACAAGTTGGCTGTTGTTCATTCCTTGCAATGCACCAGTCTTGGCTAGCATACCAGAATATTTTGCCAATCCTTCGTTGATTGCTTCAGTACTGTATCCTAATGCAGCAAGTTCATCACCTAGACCGGTGTCCTTAATACCTCTGCCTAATTGTGCTAAACGTTTAGCACCTTCAGATGTTGTTCCACCTAGTAATGCTAGATCGTGTCCTGTTCTAGCAACTATTCCGGAAAATTGTTCAAATGTTAAACCTGCGCCAGTAGCAGCATTAATCATGTCACTAATGCTTCCACCAAAGTTAGCACCTACAGCGGCTGCTTCTTGGAAAGACTTGTATGTTTTTTCAGCAGCACCTGCTACTGCACCGAATACACCTGACAACACTCCGCCGACAATTGGAATTTGATTTAAAGATTGTGCAGCAGCAGTTAAACTATTTCCAGTGTTCGCTAGAGCACTGATTAAGTTAGTCATTCCTAAAGCTGCTTTAGTTGTTGCACCGTACAATGCACCCATTGCTTCGGCAGCAGCTTCTAGTTGTTTCTGACGTTCTTTTTCTTTCTCAATAGCTTTTTGTGCTAATTTGAGTTTTTCTTCTTCGGCAGCATTAACAGCTTTAAGATTTTTTAGATAATCTTTTGAAGTGTCAGCTAATCGTTTAAGTTCTTTTTCTAATTCTGCTTGAAGTTTTGCACCTTTGCTGCCTTTAGCAGATGCGGCTACCATAGCATTCATAGCCGCTAGCAACTGTTTTAAAGTTGTTTCGGTTGCTGCATTTATTAATTGAACTGGTTGTCCGCCAATATCGCCGGTTACGTCTGCCATGTATTAAAAACCCCAATAACTGCGTATATAAATATACACATAGATAAAGTATTTATCGGAGAAAAAAATGTCAGATCAATCAATACCACAAGCAGTAAAGGCGCCAATGAGCAACCCGTTGGCCAACTATTTTAGGCAACCAAAACTTTATATTAAGTTACCTAGCCATGGTCAATTCTATGCACCCGATGCTTTGGATAAAAGTGAAATCGACGAATATGCAGTATATGCCATGACTGCTAAAGATGAACTTATGTTCAAAACTCCTGATGCATTAATGAACGGTTCTGCAACTGTTGAAGTTATTAAAAGTTGTGTTCCGTCTATTAAAAATCCATGGGGCATGCCAAGCATTGACTTAGACGCAGTCCTTATTGCTATTCGAATTGCAACATTTGGAGAAAATCTAGATGTAACAGCATCATGTCCAAATTGCAATCATTTTAATGATTATATTTTAAACTTACTAGGTTATCTAGATACTGTAACACAATTTAGTTACGAATCAACAGTTGTTGTTGGTCCTTTAACCGTAAACATTAGACCTTATAGTTATAAAGAAATGAGCAAAACTGCGTTAAGAACTTTAGAGCAACAAAAGATCTTTGCAATTGTTAACGATGAAAACATGCCCGATGAGCAGAAAGTTGAAAAATTTGGTGAAAGTTTTGTTAAACTTACACAACTAACAGTTGATGTTGTTGTTGGTTGTATTGAAAGTATCGAAACACCAGAAGGAATTGTTAGCGATAAGCGAATGATTACAGAGTTTATTGAAAATAGTCCTAGTGATGTGTTTAGTAAAATCAGTGACCACATTAACACAATGAAAGATCGTATGTCACTTAAAGCACAAGACGTCGAATGTGTAGAATGTCATCACCAATGGACTGTTGATGTTTCTATGGATCAAACAAATTTTTTCGGGAACGGATCTTAACACTGCCTCAGGCTGAGATCCTTGAATACATCGAGAAAATTGAAAAAGAGGCAGTTGATATCAAACGAGATATTCTAAAAATCTGCTGGTACATGCGAGGCATGAGTTATGCCGAAGCTATGTTATTGAGTTGGGATGAACGTAGGATAGTCGGTGAAATCATTAAAGAGAATTTAGAGACCACTAAGAAAAGCGGTCTACCATTCTTTTAATTACTTTGCAGGAGCAGGTTGTTTAGGTTTTAGTTGCTCAATGAAAAAACTTAACACCTGCGGCCCGGCAGCTTCAATTTCGTCTGCAAGTTTTTGTAACTCATTTGGTTGAGATTCAATTAAGATGTCTGCTAATTTCATATTCTTTTATTCCTAAGCATTGAATATAGTTGTGTACGTTGTGTAGTATCGAGTGCTTCAACTTTCTTAATAAGTTCTCTTGGTATAACACCTGTTGGATCATCAAACTCAATATCGTTGCTAACACTGTTGCCCTTACTCATACCAAACGGGTCTGCTGCACCTCTTTCGAATCCTCGTTTAATAAGTCTTAAATCATTAATGTGCGATTCAGATTCGGAAACTAGCTTTCCTTTTCTAATTACAGAATCACTAGTTACACCCATAATTCTTTCGCGATCTGCATCTATCTCTGCTTGAGTAGTTTTAGGAGGTGTTTTACGACTACGTGGTTTCTTAGCAGGAGCAGGTTCTGTTGTAGCAGCCGGGGCAGGTGCTGCTGCTGGTTCTTCAGGAGCGGCGTTAGGAAGACCTGTTTGAGGATCAAAACCGTTTGGATTTGCTGCTTTAGCTGCTGCGAGATTTTTTTCTTGTTCTGCTTTCTGAGCAGCATACATCTTTTTGTTTGCTGCTTCTCCTGCTTTTTGCTCTGCGGCACTAGCATATGGCTTACCAGTTTCGGAATTAAATCCAAATCCTGCGTTAACATCTCCACGGGCTGTTGCATCTGCTCCTTGAGTTGCTGTACTTACGCCTGGCTCCGGTGCTGCTGGCTGCTTACCTGCCATGGCTGTTTTAACTTTTGGATCAGCCAACAATGCTGTTAACAATTCTTTTTGTTGCTCAGGTGGTAAACTAGAAATTGCTTTTTGTGCTTTAGCATACGCCGAATCGTTTGCCGCAGGAGCCGCTGCTGGCTTTTCGGGTGCTGCTGCTGGCGTTTCAGCCGGAGTAGCCTGTGCATTTGCTGCCGGTGCTGTTGCATTATCTGCTGCCGGGGCAGATGTCGGTTTACCAGTTGCTGCTGCTGGAGCTGCACCTTGTGCAGCAGGTTGGTCAGCAGGTGCATCTGGATCAGTGCCAGCCGCTGCTTGTGATAGTCGACCAAACGGTGTGTTAGATTTTGCTGGAGCAGATGTTGGTTTACCAGTTGCTGCCGGTGCTGCTGGCGCTGCTGATTGAGTTCCTGCATTTGCTGCTGGTGCTGCTGGCTCTGCGGCGTCTGCTTCTGCATCGTCGCCGCCTGTAGCAACCGTTGCTTTACCTGCTTGGAAACCTTTTTTAATTGCTCCGCCTAACCCTGCAATACCACCTGCAACTGCACCAACGCCTTTAGCTAAAGTGCCTACGCCTTTGCCTACCGCAGTACCTATTTTATTAGCTAGTGGGCCTTCTTCTAAGTTTTGACTTTCTACAATAATTTCAGATAATTTCATTAGGCCACCTTTAATTGATTTTGCATATACTTAACCATTCTAACCTTTCGGTCTGTAGGAAGTTTTAATACCATAGCTTTAACGGCTTCGAAGTCTACAGGTGCTGCTGCGGCATCTGCTGTTCCAGCTGCTGCTCCTGTGTCGCCTGCTGGCTCTGCTGCGGTTTTTGCAGCAGGATCAGTTGCTGCTTGAGCCGGTGCGGCAGTTTTTGTTGCCATGATAGCTTTCTTATCTTCGGCATCATCAACAGTTTCCCATTCGCCGTCCATATTAATTAATAGTTGGCCTGTAGCATCAACACCAACATCGTACACTGAATCGCTGTTAGGTACTTGATACTTCCATGTATCGGCAGGGGCAGCAACAGCGCCTGCCGCTGCAGGATTTGCTGGATCCATTGTTGGTTCAACTTTTCCGTCAGCGCCAGCTGCTGGTGCAGGAGCATTAGGATCTAATGTTGGTTCAACTTTATCTGCTGTACCTGCTTTACCAGGCGCAGGTAATTTCATGTCTGTATAAATTTTACTAACGATATCTGCATTAACACCAGCTTTGGTCATAATGTCAGCAACTGCATTTGAATCAGTTGGAGACCCTGCTGCTTTCCATGCTTGTGTTAATTTGTCTGCTGTTACGTTTTGTGTTAAATTTTGTGCTTTTGTCTTTAACCATGAGCCTGCTTTTTGTAAAACGCCGGCTTCAGCAATCATATATCCTTCACGCAACAATTGTGTATTCAGTGCTGTAGTTCTTTTGATTACTAGATATACTTGACCTTCAGATAATTTATTTCCTCTAGGTACATGACTTTGGAATACTTTACCTTTTCTAATTGCATTGCTTAATGCAGAACCTTGATTTGGATTTAATTGAGTAGTTCCAGCTGCTGGCGCTGCTTGTTGCTGTTGATAATTTAGTGCAGCCTGTGCATCTTCGGGACTAATTTTAAATCTAACGCCTGATGTACCTTGTGCGTCAACTACACGTTGTAGATACGCTGGGTCCATATTAGCACCGTATGGCGGTGCTGCCGTGGCTGCTGCCGGTCCAGATTGTTTAGCTAAGTCATATGCTGCTTGGACTTCTGGACTAGGAGTGTTACCCATAGACTTAGCAAGGTCTACAGTGGCCATTTGATTTTGTGATAATGGCTGACCTGGGATTACAGGTTCGTTTGCTACGTTGATTCCTGACCTTTGAGCTAGCATAGGATCCATTTTCATAGATTGTCCTAAACTTGCTTTATCTAAAGCAGCAATATCAGGATTTGGAATAGCTGCCTGCAATTGCTCAGGACTCATTCCAGTAACTTTTTCAATTTGAGCACGTTCAGCTGGACTTGCTACTGCCCATTCACTTGCTGCTTTAGCATCCGCAGCATTATTTGAAGCAGCATCAGCATCAGGTAATCCACCACCGGCTTGATGAGTTGCTTCGGGATCAGTATCGTTAATTGTTTTATCAGCTGACGTTCCTAAACCGGATACAAAGTCAGCAGCTAGTTTACCTACTACTGCACCAGCGGCACCAGCTAAAGCAGGCTTTATGGCACCTTTAAACGCTTCTTTCCAGCCTTTTCCTTGGATCTTCGCAGCAGCAACAGCAACACCACCTGCAACTAAAGCGCCAGACACGGCAGCTAATGCAGTTCCGCCTAGTCCAAACGCATTAAGAGCTGGTCCTGCTTTTTGGATCATACCACCTAGTACACCGCCCACTAGAGCTAAAATTACACCTTGAATAGCAGGATCTTTAGCACCCTGCTGTACAATCTTCATTAATCCGCCTTTGGTTTGCTCATCAACTGGAAGTTTGTTCACGGCTGCTGTAGCGTTTGCTGTAAATTGAGGATCATTAACTGCATTTGCATCAGGTTCGGGCAACGAATCGCTGAGTTTTTGCATTAATGAATCAGGAACAATCTTATCAATTACTTTACCTAGCATAGTAGAGTTTTGTCCACCAGCTTGTGATTGATCATGTGCAGATTTAAACATCTGCTGTATTTGTTCAGGTGCTAATGTAGCTTCTTCTAAGTATCGCGACCATGGCTTAAAGAACTGTTCGTCAATTCTTTCCATTTGTACTTTCATGCGATACGATCTAACACAATCTTCATTAATATATTGTATTAGGCTGTATTTGTCATCGAGGTCGTAAAGTCTCATTTATGTAATCCAAAGGTGTATTGTTTATTTATTTTAAAAAAGAGCTAAAGCTCTTATGCGTTTTCGCTAACGCTCAACGCAGTTTTTTCTTCTTGATGATATTTAAGTAGTTGAAGTAAGTGAATTAATATTACTGCGAAGCAGTTTAAGTATTATGTAGATTGTTCAGTCACACTTAACCCAGAACAGGGTTAAGATAGCATTATGTGAGTTGCACAATACACTTAGCGTTATAGCATTACAGTGGCGGTCAGCCGGTACCACGAGCTACGTCTTAATTCTGACGGTGGATTAATATACATACGCTAACACATATATTAACCTAAGGGTTTCTCTCCCTTCCTTTTACCTTTATGTGACTCTATTCAAACAATCAAACCGCAGGAATTTAGCGATCGTGGTCCGGTTATGGATACTGATTGAGTGCTCTGTACAGCGCAGAGGCTTCGGATCCCTGCAACACGTAGTTCAGGTTTCTTCTGTTCGCCACCCGATATTAGCCGGTGGAAGCCATAACTGATTTATTTGCCTTCGTTGAGCTTTATAATGTGAGAGCCATGTACTCGAACTTGTATATGCCCGTTGTAATAGTCATCGCTTTCTAAAACTTTACGTGCAAACTGTTCTCTTGCCTCAATGTAACTGCATTCTGATTTGGATTTACAATAATATAAGATTTCTCTGGTGAAGTTTTCTTTGCCTAGTGCTTCAATGTCTGCTGTTAGATTAGGGCTAGAACCGTAGTAATCGCGCCAATCTGAATCAATTTTGCCTCGAATCTTCTTTTTTTTCTTAGTTCCGTTCTTTAGCTTAACTGTTTTATAGGTAGTCTTGCTGAACTTTGCTAATTTTTTGCCTATGTATTTGCGTCCAGAGATATTATTGGTGATAAGATAAACAAAGCCAACACAATCGTCAGGTAATTCATTGATAATTGTATCTTGGTATAGCCATGTCATCCCTTATGTATCTTTGAGGGTCTTCCTACCATGCCTTTTCTGGATTCTTTGCGCTCTTCACGCTTTGCCTGAATTTCTACTCGCCTTTTACTCGCCTCGTTGCGTATTTCTGATAACCAATAACGTGCCTTAATACCTGCCTCTTCGGAGCATTTGTACTCAAACCGATCTTGCCACTTACAGTATTCTTGAAGTGCCTTGATCAGTTTGTCGTGACTTTCTGTACTCAAGCAACAATCTCCACGTCGTTGCTGTAGCTAGTAAACCCGTTTTCTTTAATAACTTTAAGAACATGGTTAACTCTGCTAGTCAAATCGTCTCTGTGCGAAATTAAGAATACATTCTTATCTCTTTCGCGAGTCATTTTCTTAAGTACTGCAATACTACTTTCTACACCGCTAGCATCCATACCTGAGTCTACTAGTTCGTCAATAAACAGTAGATTAATAGGTCTGTATAAGTTTTCCCATACGTCTCTAAATGCCCAGCTCATGCTTAAAATGAGTCTATTTCGTTCGCCTCTGCTGAGGTTATCGAAGTCTAAGTCCTGCCCTAGTTGTGTAATAATGACTGTTAAATCGTTCTGAAATTCCACAATATGTGGCAATCCGATGCGTCCTAAATAGTGTGTTAAACGTTGATTTAAGAATGCTAAGTTTTGATCAATAATCTTTTTACGAACAAAGCTATCTTTACTTGTTAGCAGTTTATGTAAAAATTCTTGGTGATCTTTAAGTCTAACCAGTTCGTTAACAGCATTCCAATCAATTTCCTGCAACGCAGTATTCTTTAATTCATCAATTTGATCAATATACGGGTTTGCTTCGATAGTCTTTTCAGTTAGATCTTTAAGCAACCCGTCTAGTGTATTTTTATGATTTAACGCTTCTTCTAAATTGTCGTAGATAACCTTCGGGCATTCATTAATATCACCTAACAGAGATAGTGCTTCGTTAAGAACATCTAACTCTGTTGAGTGTTCATTAATAAATGCTTTGCTATCTTCTATTTGTTTAACTTTAGATGACATCATTAGTTCATGCTTTTCGTCATGCAGATCTTGACCACAACTATGACATTTATGATCAGCTAATGCTACTAGTTCGCCTTCTAATTTTTCTAGAGTTTTTTGTTCTTTTTCTAATGCAGAAACCTGTTTAGCAATTAAACTAGTAAGACTATCTCTTTCTTTTTTGTTCTTTGTCCACTCTATTAGAGCACGTTGATTAATAATCTCTTGTTCAATGTGTATTTGTGCTAATAAGTCTACGCTTTTTTGTAAGTCGTTAACATTTTTAGACTTTGTTTCGTCCCAAAGTCTAAGTTTACGTTCTAATGATTCGATGCTTTGTTGAATTCTGTCGTTACTAGTTTTAATAGTTTCAATTTTTGTATTTTCAGTAGTGATAGCATCTTTTGTGATTTTAATTTGTTCTTTCAATGCTTCAGCTTTTTCTGACAACAGCGTAATACCTAGCAATTGTTCAATGATATTCCGCTGGTCAGCAGCCTTCATTGACAGGAACGGCTCGGTATATGTGTTTAGGGCTACTAGATGCTTAAACATATCGTGACTCATTGAAAAACAGTCTTCGATAGCTTTTTGTGTTTCTCTACTATCACCCTGACTTTCGTCAGTTTTATCTAGGTCCTGTTCTTGACCATTGATACTAAACTTCAATAGGTTAGGTTTGCGACCACGTTCGATGTGATATTCAACGCCGTCCTTTTCAAAACTAACAGTACACAACATTCCTTTACCGTTAATTTTGTTAATTAGGTTATCTTTCTTAATATTTGTCAAAGCATTGCCGTAGATGGCATAGCTAAGACCGTTGATAATAGTAGTTTTACCTGTGCCGTTACGAGCGCCGCTATCATCTCCGCCTAAGTCCATGTTTTCACCTAGCACCAGAGTAAGTTGCCCTTTGTCAAAATCAATAGCTTGGGTTTGATTACCCACGCTCATAAAATTGCGTACTGTTAAATTCTTTATTTTTATCATAGTTCGTTGTAGATATTCATTAGCAAACGTTTGTCGTATGTTTCACTGTCAATAGCATTGATTTGGTTAATAACAATTGTGTCAACACTTTCGAAATTAATATCAATAGGTACGTTATTTGATTCTACCTCAACTTTCTCTGGTATTAACATTAGCTCTCGCAATTTATATTGCGGCATAAATGTTTCTCGGATAAAGTTTGCTTCTTCAAAGCTAATTGGCAAGTCGATTGTTACACGACAATGCATCTTTTCCCGCAATAGCTTATCTGGAGAATCAATAATTTGACTTAGTTTATAAACACGATATACAGGTTGTTTAGGCCATGATTTAAAAGTAGGCTCACCGCCCCATTCTAGGATCATCATACCGCGATCGTCATCGCCTGCATCTGCATAGTTGTGAGGAAATGCGTTGCCGATATATCCAATCTTACCGTTCATTTGACGTTTATGAAAGTGGCCGCTAAAAACATAGTCCTGGTTTACAAAGTGGCTGCTTTGTAACTGACCGTGGTCCGGCATTTGCACCATAGCGTTCATATAGAAACTAGGCAATTCTAAATGACCAAATATATATTTGCTAGTGATATTAGGAATTGTCTTCCACTCATCGCCTACTAACCAGGGCATAATAGTAACGTTGCCGTCAGTTAACGTATCCTTAATAGGAACAACGTTAGGAAACAGGCGCATAAACTCAATAGAGTTAATTTCTCGCTTATCTTTGTAAAATAAATCGTGATTGCCAAGAATAAAATATACTTTTTCAAAGTTATCACTAAGCCGTTCTAGGTTAGACACTGTGTAGTTCATAGTGCTAACGTCTGTAGTTGAACGATTGTGGTGCCAGTCACCTAGGAAGATTGCAGTTTCACAACCTTCCTCTTTTGCAGTTTCACAAAACCAAGATACGAAATCTTCACAGTCCTGATTATGTGTTCTGCTACCGCTTTTTAAACCGAAATGTATATCAGTAAAACATGCTACTTTCTTAAATAGGTTCATAGGATCTCCTTTATAATTGTATTACCTTGCATTACAAAGATCAATCCCAGTCACCGCTACTGCCTTCTCCAGAACTAGCTCCTGTACCCCCACCAAACGATGTAGCACTATTGCTAGTTCCACTATTTTGTCTGGTCCAGCTTGGGTTCATGCCGTTCATTTCGAGAATATCATCTCGGATGTTTTGATTTCGTTTTTCTATATTGATAATACGAACAAAACTATTAGTAACAGCAGCGGTATAATAAGCAAACGGGTTATCGGATTTGCTTTCATCAAATTGTAGACCAATTTGGGTGAGCTGAAGTATTGCTTGACCGCGCATTTCATCGTTGTAAGTATATCCACGAACGTTTCCTCTAGTAGCATATCGCTCACACAACTTAATAAACATGCGAGCTAGGTTGTTGGTCATTTGACCGTGTTCTTTATTAAATGACCCAGTTTGTAGATCTCCCTTCCAATGGCTTTTACCCACTAGAATTAGGTTATCATTTTCGTCAAATTTCCAGTGCTGGAACGGAGGAAAGTTTACTTTTTCGTGGCTGTCGGCTGTATTCTTAAGAGTTTTCTTTCGACCTGGGGCTAATGGAATGTGTTCAAACGTCATAATTCTAAAAACAACGTCTGTTTTTTTAATAGTTTTGTAATCGATTTCGAAATCTTTTGCACTGACCTTTTTATTTGTAAGTTGTGCTTGTTGGTGTGCTATTTTGCTTAATCTAGCAGCCCTATTTCTCTTTGCTTCAGCAATTGATCGTATATTAATTTTAGATAAATTCGGTAAAATTAAATCGTAAGTAGCATATTCGGGATCAGTAAATTTGCAATATGTATTCTTACTTAGGTGTATTTCTCTTAATAAATCTTTGTTTGTTAGGTACTTAACTTTTGGTGGTTGTGTAATCATTTAACTCCAGTTCTCCTCGATTAATATAATAATAGCACATTTTGTCAAGAATAAATAGTCTATACGGAGATATTTTGGATGGCCTTATCAATAAACCCATTAGCACAGTTAGTGACAAATGTATCGCAGCAGGTATCTGCTGCGTCTAGTTCTGCTAGTGCAGCAGTTGGTGAGCAGTTTGCTTCTGCTAAATCTAGTTTGGATAGCACCGTAGGTAAACTTTCAGGTGGTATCGGTAGCGGGTTGAACGGTATGACAGCTTCTGCAAGTTCTGCAATGAACGATATTTCTGGAAAGATTGGCGGTGCGGTTAGTGCATTAAAAGGGTCTGGAAATCCAATCCAAACAAATCTTTCAGGATTAGCATCAAATGCAGTTACTACAGCATCGTCTGTAGCAGGTGCAGTTAGTAATACAAGTGCGCAAATCGGTTCAACTTTAAGCAAATTAGGTTTAGCTCAGGGCGGGTTAGGTAGCGGATTAATTAATGCCGCAGCACAAATATCTTCAGCAGCAGGTATGGTTAATAATCTATTAAGCATGGCTAGAGGAAAGAATTTACCTAGTGGTGCGGAGTTATTTACTCAGTCAGGTGCATTTGTAGAGATAAAACCGGGAGCAGCTAACGATTGGCGAGTTAAACTTAATTGCAACTTTGGTTTATTTGGCGGTGCATTTCCTCGTTTACAAGATACAGGCGGAATGGTTTGGCCATATTTGCCGAATATAACAGTTGCGTCTAGAGCAAACTATTCAAACATAGAACCAGTTCATAACAATTATCCTTTTATGGCATACAAGAATAGCCAAATAGAAGATATTCAAATTGCTGGTGAATTTACAGTTGAAAATGAAATGGATGCAGAGTATTGGGTCCAAGCAACTACCTTCTTAAGAACAGCAACAAAAATGTTTTTTGGTCAAGGACCAAATGCAGGTAATCCTCCGGTAATCTGTCAACTAACAGGTTACGGCACAAGAATATTCAACAATGTTCCGGTTGTTGTGAAGTCGATGAGTGTCGACTTAAAAGAAGATGTTAACTATCTTAAGTATTTTGACTCGACAGGATCACCAACATGGGTGCCTATTGTAAGCACTATATCAGCAACTGTTGCTCCTATATACAACAGAACAAGATTAAGACAGTTTAATCTTAAAGATTATGCATCTGGAAAAGCGGTAGGATATATCTAAAATGGCATCATACAAGAAAACTTCACCGTTCTATTCTTCTAAACAAAACAATTTCTATTTAGAATTGTTAACAATTAGACCTGTACCAGCAGAAGCTGATGATTTTCTATATGTGATCGAATCTCAATACAAACATAGACCCGACTTACTAGCATACGATCTTTATGGCAAAGCAGAATTGTGGTGGGTTTTTACACAACGTAACATGAGCATTATTAGAGATCCGATATATGATTTTGAACCGGGTGTTTCAATATACCTTCCTAAAAAAACAAACCTTGAAAAGTTTTTAGGAGTATAAAATGGCTGACGCTTTTATCTCCGATGCTGCTCGATTAAACGAATTAAACAGAATAAATGCAAATGCTGATGCAGCAGTAGAACGATCAAAGAATGCTTTAAACAATATTGACGCTGAATATGCTGCATACCGAGCTTCTAAAGGACTCCCTCCGGTTGACACAAAACCAGATGGAACAGCAATTAGTGGTGATATTAAAATACCAGGAATTAGTCAAGGGTTGGCCAGTATCACTACTGGAGCAAAAAGTCTCGGCGCCACATTAGATCTCGGAAACCTAAATAAAGTAAAACTTGATCCGAATAAAACATCAAACATTTTATCTTTTGGTATTAAATCCCCGGCAGGTGGACCGCCTTACGAAAATGTATTAGAGCAATTTGCTTCTTATACTCCTGTGTGGACCCTGGCGTGTTTAGAACCAGGACAATTTAATAACCCTGCCCGATATAGAGGCAAACCGGCTGCGGTAAGAAATATTGTTTTTTCGTCGGCTGGAAGATTTGATAGTCAACGTACTAGAACAGCTTATGGTACACCAGAGTATTTTGTTGACAACGTTGTATTAAACACAAAATTAGCAGCAGGTCCTGCTCAAGGAAACACAAACGTTATTGGTTTGTCGTTCGATGTTTACGAACCGTATTCATTAGGTCTCTTTATACAAAGTTTGCAGAATGCTGCTATCTATGCAGGCTATCCTAGTTACTTTAATAACACACCGTTTTTACTAAAATTAGAATTTTTAGGCTTTAAGGATAATGGTGCAATTTTTAATTCATCAGAAACTTTAGCAAAGTACTTTACTATTAAAATTACAAAAGTTGACTTTACTGTAAACGAAGGTGGTAGCCAATATAAAGTTGAAGCAGTTCCGTTGCACCATTCGGGTTACGAAGATGGAACAAACATTCTTCCTACTGATGCTACCATTACCGGAGAAGACTGTAAGGAAATGTTAGTTAGCGGTCAACGTAGTCTTTGTACCGTACTAAATGCTATTCAAGAAGAAATGGTTGATAAAGGTCAGCAAGAATATCCCGATCTTTATGCTGTTGTTTTTCCTGTAGACCACAGCGATCCAGTTGGTGTTACCTCCGAAGATGAATTTGTTGAACAACTAAGAGCAACCGCAGATCCAAATGCAGAAGTTAAACAAGGTTTAACTGACAGACCTGGACAACTTTCTCAAGATTATGGATTCGGTGAGATAGGTGAAGCTAGCATGGGATTTGGACCAACGTCAGGCGGTAATTATCTATTTCCGTTAGAAGGCGAGACTGCTGATCCAGCAACTGGTATTATTAATAGAGATCAAATGCAAATTGATCCTAAGCAACGTGCCTTTATGTTTAAGCAAGGTGAAAAGATTACAGAAGTTGTTCAGAGAGTAATTTTAGCTAGCGAGTACGGAGTGCAAGCGATAAAAGCTGAAAATCTAGATGCCGAAGGCCGAGCAAAGTGGTTTAGAATTGATGTTCAAATACAATTATTAGAGTACGATTCGATAAGAAACGTTAGATCTAAGAAATATGTTTATAGAGTAGTTCCTTACAAAGTTAATGGATCTATTCTTAAAAACCCTAGCTCAGTTACAGCAGGAACTGAAAACCTTAAACAAATTATTGCAAAAAGATACAACTATCTTTACACAGGGCAGAATAATGATATCCTAAAATTTGATTTAAAGTTTGACGGAATGTTTTATACAGGCCAGTTGCCAAGACCGCCTACACAGAACGCTAATATTGCAAATAAAGACGTACAAAATGCAGCACCTCCTGATGTTAATCAAGCAGAAGTTAATAAGGGTGCTGCACCGGAAGCAGCAGTATCGACAACAGGTACAGCATCAGTAAAACCGGATTATAAAATAAAAACAGCATCTGCGTCTGGAGACAAAACAGTTGAACAAGTAGTAGCTGATGCTTTCCAACAGGCATTTTTAAATTCTAGTAAAGATTTAATTAACGTTGAAATTGATATATTGGGAGATCCTTTTTATCTATCAGACAGCGGAATAAATTCTAATTACTTTGCCGAAGCAGGTCCAACTGACCAGGTTAACGCCGACGGTTCTATGAACTGGGAAGGTTCTCAAATCTATGCAGAATTAAATTTTAGAAACCCTATTGAACCTAACCTAGGTGTAACTGGTGTTGGTGGAACATGGAACTTTCCTAATGGAGGCGCAGTTAGTCCGTTTAGTGGTGTGTACATGGTACATGAAGTGACAAATAAATTTTCATCGGGCAGTTTTCAACAAACTTTAAAGATGGTTAGACAACCTAACCAACCACAAGACGTTGAAGGTCAAGCAACAATTGCGAAGAGAGATCAAGGATTGTACGATACATCAAAACCTGAACCTGAAAAAACAGGACCAAACGATGATACAACAACGTTAGCCGGCGCCGATCCGTCCGGTGACGGTTCAGGAGGAGAATAACAATGGCACAGGAAAAAAGAACCGCTGCCGGATCGTCGGGGAAAATGGACAGTGGTGTACTGCTGGCTAAAGTTGTTGGATATTTAGATCCTGCATTTATGGGCGGTGTTGAAGTTACTCTTCTTAGAGATCAAGGTAACTCAATTGGTGATATAAATCAAACATACGTTGTAAAATATTCTACCCCGTTCTATGGAGTTACAGCATATGAATACATGGGTTTAAACAAAACCGATTACAACGATACACAAAAAAGTTACGGAATGTGGTTCCCAACTCCAGAGATAGGAACAACTGTAATGGTTGTATTTGTTGATGGAAACCCTGCCGACGGTTATGTAATCGGTTGTGTTCCTGGTAGGTTTATGAATCATATGGTTCCTGCTATCGGAGCTTCGACTGAAGTCGAACTATCTCCAGAAGATAAGAAAAAATACGATACTTCGCAACCGTTACCTGTAGCAGAAGTTAACAGAAAAACAAACGACTTAGAAAAGAATCTTAATATTGATAAGTTGAAAAAACCTGTACACCCTATTGCAGATAGATTCCTAGAACAAGGATTGTTAGAAGACGATGCAAGAGGTCCTACAACATCGACTAGTAGACGAAGTGTTCCGAATATGGTATTTGGAATTAGTACTCCTGGCCCAGTTGATAGACGTTCTGGATCGAAGAAACAATTTATCGGAAAGAAACAAAGTTCAACCCCGTCAGCAGTTCCGGTTAGTAGATTGGGCGGAAGCACCTTAGTGTTCGACGACGGCGATGACAGATATCAACGAAAGACATCTGCAGGAAAAGGACCAGTTGCTTATGCGGATGTGTTAAAAGGTGAAAAGGGCGAACCGACAATTCCTTACGGTGAATATTTTAGAGTTCGAACAAGAACCGGACACCAGTTGTTGATGCATAACTCCGAAGATTTAATTTATATTGGAAATGCTAGAGGAACAACATGGATTGAATTAACTAGTAACGGAAAGATAGATATCTATGCCGAAGACAGCGTTAGTATCCATACACAAAACGATTTAAATATTCGCGCCGATAGAGATATTAATCTTGAAGCTGGTAGAAATGTAAACATAAAAGCTCTAGCACGGATGCAAATTGAATCAGGAAGTAATACTAATATAGTCATTGGTGCTGGCGGAAAAATTACAACAGCTGGAGCACTAGATGTTAGAAGTGGTGGCACAAATAAATTTACCTCCGGTGGCGACACACATATTAAAGCAGCAAACACTGCAATAGATGGCGGAAACATAAATCTAAATTCCGGAGTAGCAGGAGCAGCATCCTCAGCAATGCCGTTGTCGACTCATACTAACGTTGCGACTAGTTCTATAGCAGCATGGGCAGGCAAAAATAGATATAATTCAGGAACAGTATCTAGCATTATGAAAAGAATTCCAATGCACGAGCCTTGGGCATTACATGAAAATCAGGCTCCGAATTTCTTAACACCAGCTGATACTGATAGAGAAGCATAAGGAAATATTATGGCTAGATTATACAACAAAAAAACAGCAGCTTCGTTAATTGCTAACACAGGTGATGCAGATGTTAAATCTTTTACATACAAAGGATTTAGCTCTGCTAACACTAAAACTAATTTTAAATCGTATGACATAGAATTAGTAAAACAAGACATTATAAATCATTTTTACATTCGTAAAGGTGAAAAGTTAATGAATCCTGATTTTGGAACAGTTATATGGGATGTATTGTTTGAGCCGTTTACGGAAGAAGTTAAAAAGATAATAACAGATGATGTACAAACCATTATCAACCATGACCCTAGAATTGCTATTAATGCAGTTAATATTGATTCTACAGATATGGGTATTAGAGTAGAAGCAGATATTGTGTATTTGCCGTTTAACATTAACGAGCGCATGACTTTTGACTTCGATAAAGCAAATAATGTTATAAACTGACCACATAATTTTCTTGGTTAAATACATGATAGGATAGTAAAAAGATGACAACAACGTCTAGACAAAGTAACTTAATTTTAAACCAGGATTGGACTCGTATCTATCAGACATTTAAAAATGCTGATTTTAAATCGTACGACTTCGAAAATTTACGCAGAGTTATAATTGCATATCTCCGTGAAAATTATCCAGAAGATTTTAACGACTATATTGAGAGTTCAGAGTACCTAGCATTAATTGACGCTGTTGCATTTTTAGGACAAAGTTTAGCCTTCCGTATTGACCTAGCATCAAGAGAAAACTTTATCGAATTGGCAGAACGCAAGGAAAGTGTTTTACGTTTAGCTAGAATGTTAGGCTACAATTCAAAGAGAAATCTCCCTGCTACTGGTCTTTTAAAGTTTGATACCGTAAGTACAACTGAATCTATTTTAGATAGTAACGGTAAAAATCTAGCCCAACAAACAATTATTTGGAACGACCCAACAAACCAAAACTGGTCAGAACAATTTATAGCAGTTTTAAATGCCGCCATGACTGATAACGTTGAATTTGGTCGTAGCCAAGGAACGTCGGTTATTCAAGGCATTGCTACAGAACAATACAGATTTAGAACAGCATCTAACGATGTTCCTATTTTTGCGTTTTCTAAATCAGTTGCTGGCCGCCAAATGAATTTTGAACTAGTAAGTACATCGTTTAAAGGCGCCGAGGACATATACGAAGAACCTCCAGTGCCGGGTAATCAGCTAGGATTTGTTTACCGTAATGATGGTAGGGGCGGATCAAGTGCAAACACTGGCTTCTATTTGATGTTTAAACAAGGAAGTTTAGAATTAGCAGACTTTGTTATTTCTGCTCCTTCTACGAATGAAATTGTTTCGGTTGATAGTAATAATATCAACAACTCGGACGTTTGGTTATTTTCATTAAGCCCGTCCGGCGCACAACAAACACAATGGACACAAGTGTCTTCGTTGATTGGAAATAACATTGCTTACAACAGTATTAGTTCTAGCATTAGAAACTTATATTCAGTTACTAGTAAAGAAAACGATCGAATTGATTTAGTATTCGCCGATGGTGTTTACGGTAATCTTCCACAAGGCGGATTTAGAACATATTACAGAATTAGTAATGGACTAGTTTATCAAATTGCACCAACTGATATGAGAGGAATCAACATTTCGATTCCTTACATTAACAAACAAGGTGTAGCACATTCTCTAACTGTTAGCATGAGTCTAAAATATACAGTTAGTTCCTCAGCAGCAAGCGAGTCGGTAGAGTCGATTAGATTTAATGCTCCTGCTCAGTATTACACTCAAAATAGAATGATTACTGGAGAAGATTATAATCTGGCTCCGTTAACAGCTTCTCAAAATATTTTAAAAGTAAAATCCATTAACAGAACCTCTAGTGGCATCAGTAGAAATTACGATATCATTGATGCTAGCGGAAAGTACTCAAGTGTTAATGTATTTGCTGATGATGGTATCATTTATAAAGATGAAATTGAAAGAACATTAACATTTAAATTTGTTAATAGGTATGATGTTATTAATTTTGTAAGAAATAAAATTGAACCTATTTTTGATGATACTGATGTTTACAATTTTTATCTTACAAAGTTTGAAAAAGTTTTATTTGCAGACCAGAATACTATCTGGGAACGAGTATCCTCGGATGTAAACCTATCTACAGGTTATTTTGTAAATGCTATTGATTCTAACAATTTACTTCGTTTGGGCACATATACTTCAAGTACACTAAAGTATGCAGTTCCTGGATCTCTAATTAAATTTGTACCTCCAGCAGGATATAGTTTCAAGAGAGGTGAATTAGTTGTAACCGATTTAACAGATTCGGAACAAAGAGACAGACTATGGACAAAGGTTGTTAAGGTTGTAGGTGACGGAACAAATGCTGGCCGAGGAGTTTTGGCGTCTGGGTTAGGTGCTGTTCAATTTAGCGACATAATTCCATCTGGTGCAATTGCAACTAGAATTGTTCCGAAGTTTGTTAATAATATTCCTACGTCATTAGAAGTAGAAATTGTTAATCAAGCAGTGTCAAATTTAAATTTTGGTTTACGATACGACATAGGAACATCAGAGTGGAAGATTATTTCTTCTACAAATATAAATTTATTGAGCAATTTTAGTCTAGGTAAAACTGGTGATACTACAAATAGCAGTTTAGATTCATCATGGATAATTGCATTCGTAAAAGTAGCCGACCAGTATGTTGTAAGAATAAGAGGTCTAGATTACATCTTTGGAAGTTTAGAACAAAATAGGTTCTATTTTGATTCAAACAAAAAGACCTACGACAGTAAAACAGGTAATGTTGTAAAAGACCAAGTGGCTGTATTAGGAATTAATACAGGTAGCGATTTCCTATATCCGTTAAAAGAAGACATTAGTTTTGAAATTGCAGACACAATTAGATTTGACGATGGTTACCAAAGTGTAACTGACATTAAGATCTCTTTTGCAGATAGTGACGATGATGGAGTAATCGACAATCCAGAATCGTTTGAACAAATTGTCGGACCGGATTCAAATTTAAGATATTTGTTCTTTCAAGAGTCAACAGATAATTTAGGAAACAAACAAAAAACATTTATTGATAATTCGGATAACCATATATTAATTGTGCAAAAAGAAAGCACTGTAAATATTAATGATTACACCGACGGACAACTAATTTATTTTTATGACTCCGAAGAAAACGTTGTTAAGATGGTGAATCGAACAACAAATACTTTAGATATTCAAAGTGATTATGTTGCTAACGTAGGAAGATCTAAAATTAAGTTCCAATACATTCATAATGCTGACAGCGATAGAAGGATTGATCCTAGCTCGAGTAATATTATGGACGTTTATTTGTTAACCAGAAGTTACGATAGGGACTTTAGAAACTTCTTAGCAGGAGCAATTTTAAACAAACCAGAGCCTCCTAACAGTGATAGCTTACGAATTAGCTTTGGTTCAAAGTTGGATTCTATTAAGTCGATAAGTGACGAAGTAATTTATCACCCTGTAACATACAAGGTACTGTTTGGTTCTACAGCAGATCCAAAACTACAAGCACAGTTTAAAATAGTTAAAAATCCAAACAAACTAATCAACGACAATGATTTAAAGGTCAGAGTTATTAACGCTATTAATGAATTTTTTGATGTTAATAATTGGGATTTCGGAGACAGGTTTTATGTTAGTGAATTAATCACTTATGTTATTACTGTAGTTTCGCCTGATATTAGCAACATGGTGTTAGTACCAAAACAATCAACTCAAACATTTGGAAGTCTATTTGAAATTCAAAGCAGAGTAGATGAAATTTTTGTAAGTGGAGCTACAGTTGACGATATACAAATAGTTACTTCTATATCAGCAGCTGAAATAAGAGCAGAATCAACAACAATCGTAACAAGTACAAATTAATATGTCTAGAGATATTTTTCCTAAAAGCCAAGTTCCAGTAAGAAAGGTAAAAGACCTTTTACCTCAAATTTTCAAAACTGAAAGTAATAATAAATTTTTAGAAGGCGTTGTTGATCCTTTAGTTCAGCCGGGACTTTTAGAAAAGACAGTCGGGTATGTTGGTCGTAGATACGGAAAGACTTTTAAGTCCGCCGATACTTACCTAGATACAGATGCTACTTTAAGAAGTAGATATCAACTAGAACCTGCGGTTGTTGTTAGAAATGATATTTCTATTGAGAGTTACTACGATTACCTTGACTTAAAAAATCAATTAAGATTTTTTGGAAACATTGAAGACCGTGACGACTTACTAACAAGCCAAGAACATTACACATGGAATCCCCCAATTGACTGGGATAAGTTTGTAAATTATAGAGAATATTTTTGGGTACCTGCTGGCCCGCCAGCAGTTAAGGTACTCGGTCAATCGCAATCAGTTACTAGCAGATACCGTGTAACTTCAAATGCTTCACAATCATCTTATATTTTTTCGCCTGACGGATTTACAAACAATCCTACCTTAACATTATATAGAGGGCAAACATACAAGTTTCAAATTAATACTCCGGGCAATACATTTGCTATTCGATCAATGGTCGACACCGGGTCCTTAGTTTATAACCCGTTGTTGTCCTATAGTAAAGGTCAAATTGTTCTTTATGACAATGCGTTGTGGCAAGCTACAGATGCTGTAGGAATAGCAGGGCAGGATATTCCTCTTGATACAACTAGTGGCATTTGGAATCAACTAGAAACTCTAGAAGAACAGCAGTCTGCATTTGACTACGACATCGGAGTTACAAATAATAGAACTGAAAACGGAACAATAACATTTGTTGTACCATTTGACTCTCCTGATGTGTTGTTTTATCAAAGTGTTACAGATCCAAACAGATTCGGCAAATTCATCATTGCCGATATTGAATCGAATACAAAGTTAAATGTAGATACAGAGATCATAGGTAAGTCTGATTACGTTAGCAGTAACGGCGTACCATTCTCAAATGGTTTGGTTGTAAAATTTGAAGGAACAGTTACTCCTGAAAAGTATTCTAAGGATACATGGTTAGTCGAAGGGGTAGGTGAAAAGATCACATTAACTAGATTCTACGACCTAACAGTTTCGTCACGTTTAACAACTAGTGCTCCTGAAATTTTATTTGATGATGCAGGATTCGATAGCCAGCCATTTGACGATGCAAGTGCATATCCTGTATCAAAAGATTATATTACAATTTCTAAATCTAGCTTAGATTCTAATCCATGGAGTCGTTATAACAGATGGTTCCATAGATCAGTTTTAAATTACGCTCACGAATTTAACAATAGTAGTTTTGATTCAGCAGAAGTTGATAGAGCAAAACGCCCTATTATTGAATTTAAATCAAATCTTCAACTATTCAATCACGGTAGTGTATCTAAAACTCAAGTTGATTATATTGATAATTTTACAACAGACGTATTTTCAACAATCGAAGGAAGTGTTGGATACAACATCGATAACGAAGAGTTGTTTAACGGTGCAAGAGTTTTAGTAACAGCAGATACAGATAGATTAGTTAACAACAGAATTTACACCGTTAATTTCTTAAAGCACAACGGAAGAACTCAAATTAGTTTAATTCCGTCAATAGATTCTGAATCAATATCTGGCGATTGTGTATTAATTGCACGAGGAAAAGAAAACAAAGGTTTGATGTATCACTTTAATGGTACATCATGGGTTAAGAGTCAAGAAAAACTTACAGTAAATCAAGCTCCGTTGTTTGATGTATTTGACGAAAACGAAGTCAGTTATAGTGATGCAGAAACTTATCCTGTGTCAACGTTTGCGGGATCTAAAATTGTTAGTTATAAACAAGGATTAGGACCAGTCGATACTGAATTAGGATTTAGCCTGAGCTATCTAAATATTGATAACGTAGGTGACATTCAATTTGATTTTAATCTAGAACAGGAGTCTTTTGATTATCAAATTAATAGAGTTAATTATTCTGATAAAATAGCCAAGGGATTTTATAGATTTAATGTCGACAGTGTATATTCAAACGGCTGGATTACACTAAGCAATGATTACCTACAACCTATCATTGATACAGTTATCGCAACAGCATCAACTGATGTTACTACTAACGCTGTTGAATGGAGAAAAGTTACCGAATCGATGATTCGAAAGATTGTCGTTTATCTAAACGGCAAACGTTACACTGATACATTTACTCGAACAGATAATAAGTTTGTATTTGCAAACGCATTTTCTGCAGGAGATGTAGTTACATTTAAATTCTTCATTGATATTGATCCTCTTGAAGGATACTATGAAATTCCGTTAGGACTTGAAAGAAATCCTTTAAACTCTAACATCTCTACATTTACATTAGGTCAGGCGTCTGACCATGTACTATCTGCGTTAGATCTAGTTGACAACTTTTCAGGAAATTATCCTGGAGATAATAACTTACGAGATCTTAGCGACTATCAACAGTTTTCGAGAAGATTTATTAAACATAGTGGATTAACTCCATTAGCTATTCAGTTGTTATGTGACAAAGAAATTAATATTATTAAGGCTTTGCAATACAGTAAAAAAGCATATACTGATTTTAAGAATAACTTTATTGCTGTTGCTGAAAAACTATATTACGATCAAGACCCGGGAGAGTATGTTGATTCTATTCTAGAAGAAATGAGTAGAACTCAAAACCCTATGAGTGCATTTGCTAACTCTGACATGGTCGGTAATGGTGCATTTACTTCGTTGAAATATGAAGTAGAAGATACTGGAATTAAAACATTTGCATTGTCTAATAAGTTTGATTTAGATAATCTTAGCAATAAAGCAGTATACGTATACCTAAATAGTCAACAGTTATTACACGGAAAAGATTATACCTTTAATTCTACATTTGGATTTGTTAATTTAAATCTTGACCTAAACGAAATGGATCAGGTAGAAATTCGAGAGTATGTTTCTACAGGTGCAAACTTCATTCCGCCAACACCGACAAAGTTAGGATTGTACAAGAAGTATCTTCCTCAAAAGTTTGTAGACGACACGTATGTTATTCCTAAAGAAGTAATTCAAGGTCACGACGGCAGTATTACTGTTGCTTATGGAGACTATCGAGACGATGTAATTCTAGAATTAGAATATAGAATCTATAACAATATTAAACAAGAATACAACGAAGAGATTTTTGATATTGATGCAGTATTAGGTGGATTCTACAATACAGGAATGTATACAAAGAAACAGGTCGACAACATTGTTAACCGAGAATTCCTAACATGGATTTCTGGAACCAACATTGACTATGTAAACAACATTTACCTTGATTCTGAGAATAGCTTTACCTATACCTATAGTAACATGACTGATCCTTCGGGAACGGTCAATCTTCCAGGTTGGTGGAGAGGTGTGTACAAGCACTTCTATGACACAGATCGTCCACATCGTTGCCCGTGGGAAATGTTAGGTTTCAGCGAGAAACCAACATGGTGGGATGAACAATACGGTGTAGCACCTTATACCCGCAACAACTTACTATTGTGGGAAGATTTGAAAAATGGTATTGTTAGACAAGGTACTAGAGCCGGAACTCACACTAGATATTCGAGACCGACTTTGCTATCTCATATTCCAGTTGATGGCGACGGAAATCTGTTAAGCCCATTAGATTCTGGATTGGCAGGCAATTTCTCTTTTGTTAACAACAAAGGACGTTTCTTTGTTGGAGACGTAGCTCCTGCAGAATATGCCTGGCGTTCAAGCTCTGAGTGGCCATTTGCTGTAATCACAGCATTAACACTACTACGACCATTTGAGTTTATTTCTGATAACTTTGTTAAATCGTCTGTTGTAAGAAACAAACTAGGTCAAACTGTTAATAAAGACTCTATGCTCTTTTCAAAGGTAGAAGATTTATTAGCTGATGGATTTGATCATTTGTCTGCTTCAGGTCTTTGCGTTTATGTAGTAAACTACCTAAAGAGCAAATCAGTTCCGTTGTCTGTGTTAACAACAAAATTTGAAAACATCGATGTAAAACTAAGTCATCGTATGTCTGGATTTGTTGATCAACAACAACAAAAGTTTATTTTAGATAGTAAGAGTCCTAAGGCTCAATCTAGCAGCATCTTTATTCCTGTTGAAAATTACGATATTATTTTTAACGTTAGCTCTCCTATTGACAGTATTAGTTACAGTGGAGTAATTGTTGAAAAAGTTAGTGGCGGATTTAAGATCTCCGGTTATGATGCTCTAAACCCGTTCTTTGAATATTTTGAACCGATAAACTCTCAAGTAGATCCGTTAATTACTGTAGGCGGTGTTAGCGAAAACTTCCTTGAGTGGGTTCCTGAGAGATTCTACGGTAATGGTGTAGTTGTTCGATACGGCACTGATTTTTATAGAAATATTAAGAGTCACACTTCAGGCGAAACATTTGAAAAATCAAATTGGAAATTGTTACCTGCTATTCCTGTTGTAGGAGCAGTAGAAGCATTTAAGAGAAGAACGTTTAATACACTAAGATCAAAGACGTTAATTTACGGCGAGATACTTCCATCAGTACAGGCTGTTGTAAACTTCTTCCTAGGTTATGAAGAGTTCTTAAAAACTAAAGGAATAACATTTAATAGTTTTGATACAACTACTCTAACAACACGAGATTGGTTTACTAGCGTTAAAGAATTTATGTTCTGGACCAAGCATAATTGGGCAGAAGGGTCATTAATTACATTCAGTCCAGCGGCAAATTTATTAGAATTTAATTTGTCAATTGGTGTTGCTGATAATTTATTAGACAGCTTCTATGGATATCAAATATTCAAGAACGACGGATTGCCTTTAAAACCAGAATTTATTAACGTTAATAGAGATTTCCAAAAGATTTCTATTTCTACAGCAAACACAAATGACGGAATATATTTCTTTAAAGCTCACTTAGTTTTAAAAGAACACGTTGCGGTGTTTGATGATAGAACTGTGTTTAATGATGTACTTTACGATAAGACTACAGGATACCGTCAAGAACGCATTAAATCGCGCGGATTCCGCACAACAGACTGGGATGGGGACTATACCAGCCCTGGCTTTATTTTTGACAATGTTAACATCCAAATTTGGCAACCGTTTACAGATTATAAACTAGGCGACATTGTTGGCTATAAGTCTTATTATTGGACTAGCCAATTTAATCAACTAGGAGCAGAGACATTCAATGATGCTGCATGGACTAGACTAGATTCAATTCCGGAAAAAGGATTAGTCTCCAACTTTGATTATAAGATTAATCAATTTGATGACTACTATGAAGTTGACGCCGACGGAGTTAGCTCAAGTCAGCGCGACCTGGCAAGACACTTAATTGGATATCAGCCTAGAGAATACCTACAACAGTTAGCCGAAGACCAAGTAAGCCAATTTAAACTATATCAAGGATTTATTAGAGAAAAAGGTTCAGCAAATGCAATTAAAAAGGTATTTGATAAACTAAGCAAGTCTGACGATGACAGTATTGTTCTAAATGAAGAATGGGCTTTCCAGACAGGTGTCTTTGGTGGTGTAGATCGTTCTACAATATATGAATTTCAAATTAAGAAAGACAACTTTAAAATTAATCCGCAACCTATCCTGATTACAACATCAGTGGAGGATTCTCCAGTTGCTGATCAATTTATGAGGATCCCTGCATCTGACTTTACAATTGCACCGATACCTTTTAAAACCAATATTAACATTCTTTCCCCATACACTGTACAAACAAGATCTGCAGGGTATGTAAACGTTAACGACATTGATATTGTTTTAAAAACTAGAGACGATCTTCTTTCTTTAGATATTAATTCGGTTAAAGAAAACAGTCAGCTATGGATCACATTTGACAAGAATACGTGGACTGTTTTAAGATATAATGAGCCATATGCACTGCGAATCGACTCGATTTCAATAATCGATGAAACAGAAAAGACTGTAAGATTGCACTTAAACTCTATACATAACATTTTAGTAGATGATTATGTGGGTGTTAAGGGTGTTGCTTCCTTAGAAGGATTCTTTAAGGTTATCGGATCTAGCAAAGCATACGTAGATGTTACGTATACAGGTAATGATAAACCAGAACTTGCAGATAGTTTCTTAGCAACATTAGGTGTGTTCACAGAATCTAGATTGCCTTCATTTAACATCGACGATGCAGAAAGCATTGCATCGTTAAAGCCTGGCTCTAAGCTATGGATAGATAACGACGGTTCAAACAAGTGGAAGGTTGTAGAAAAAGCAAAACAATATTCAGACATTGGTCTAGTTAACTACGGCGTTTCAGAACCTATTAAACTAGGTACTGCTGTAAAGTATATTGAAAATCGCAAGCAGGTTGTTGCTAGCTTAACACAATCTGGTTACGTAATGGTTTATAGCGACAATACAGAATCGTTGAGATTGCGTCAAATTATTTCCCCTCCATCTGGATTTGAAGTTCCGTTAACTGGAGTATTCGGAGAAGTATTAAGTGTTAGCCCAGACTATAAATTCTTAGTCATCGGATCACCTTTAGCTAGCGGAGTTAACAGCAAATATCTAGGAGACATTGATTCTGGAATTACATATTTAGAAGGCGACATTGTTCTTAATAACGGAAAATTATGGAAAGCTATCAGCGATATTCCGTCGGGTGACGGAAGCTCGATTAATTTTAATAGCAACGATTGGGAACCTGCAACATTAGTTGAGGCTAACTTACAAGGTCGTAGCCATGGTTATTTCGAACAAGGAATGATTTCAGTCTATCAGTTTATTGATGACAGATGGGAAAATACACATAATATTTTAAGTCCAAATCAAGCTAACAGCGAAAAGTTTGGTAGTAAGATTTCTCTTAGTGTGTCAGGAACAACATATTATATGGCAGTTTCTGCTACAGGAGCATTGAATAATAAAGGCCGCGTTTACCTTTATGAATATTCTAACTCTGCATGGAAACATTTAGAAAATGGAAAATATGCAGGAGTATATTCGTCATCAACTGATGTAACATATCCCGCTGGAACAATTGTTTATGACGAAGGATCATTGTACGAGTCAACAACAGACAATACAGGTGGCGCAACAGCACCTTCAGATAGTATTACTGGTTGGGTAAAGTTAGATCCTATTTCAACACAGTCGTCTTTGCCTACAAGTATTTCTGTAGATACCGACGACGGATCGACATTGCCAACTGGTATGTTTACAATTGATCAATTAGCAGAAAATGTTAAAGTAGGAGATAGTTTCGGATTCGAAACAGCAATGAGCCGCGATGGTAGCATTTTAGCAGTTGGTGTTCCTGAAAGCGACGATCAAATATTTGCAAATTATAAAGGTTACTGGAAAGAGTTTAACGAATATCGTGCAGGCGATGTGGTTAAATTTATGTCCTCGTATTATCGTTGTTATGAGTCAGAGTTGGTAGGCGATTCTACAAATGTAAGCAAGGGAGACAATCCACTTAGCGGAGATCCGTGGACTGATATTACATCGACTTCAGTTGATTTAGAAATTACTGGTAAGGTATATGTTTATCAGCGTATTGGTTCTTTATATTCTTTAAAACAAGTTATTACTGCAAGTAATCTCAGCACTTATAACGATCTAACTGTAGATGAAATACTGTCTACAGGTAATAAGTTCGGGTATGCGATTGATATTGATCCTAGCGGATTGATTATGGTTATTAGTGCCCCTGAAGCTGACATTTATAATCAAACACAAGGATCTGTATTTGTGTTTAAAACAGATGACATTGCTAACCCAGAGTATAGATTAAAACAAAAACTACAGAGTTATGAAAATTATAACAATGAGTATTTTGGGTCAACAGTTAAGATAAGTTCTGGAACTGAAAAAATTGTAATTGGTGCAAAAAATGCTTCATACAGTTTGCCTACAATTTTTGAAACAGGAACATATTTTGATAAAAACAAAACAACTTTCTCGGACAACCAAGGCTTCCCAGGTCAAGTGTATGTGTTTGAAAATAAAAACTCTAATTATTTCTTAACAGAAAAACTAGAAACAACCTTCTCCAGAAACGAGTCTTTTGGTTCATCTTTAGATTGCACTAGGTCGGTCATTGTTGTTGGTTCTCCTAATTATCTAACTGGAGAAAGTTTAACAGGGAATGTACGACTATTTAGAAAGGATCCTACAATCAGTTCTTTAACAACTATTTCAGAACAAGCTGATTTAGTAAACATTGATTTGATAACAAATGTAGAACTTTACAACGGCGATACTAATGTTCGACTACAAGAGATAGATGTTGTTGACCATTATAAATTAAAAATACTAAGCGTTGCAGAACAAGAGCTATCTTTTAAAACTATATATGATCCTGCAACATACATGACCGGAACAGACGAACAAACTATTGATGAGTCGCAATGCTGGTATGAAGAGAATGTAGGTAAACTTTGGTGGGATTTAAGTACAGTAAAGTTTAATTACTACGAACAATCTGACCTATCATACAGAATAGGTACCTGGAATACTCAAGCCTACGGATCGTCGATTGATGTGTATGAATGGATAGAGTCGGTATTGTTACCATCAGAATGGAGCATCTTAGCAGATACTACAGAAGGATTAGCTGAAGGAATTTCCGGCCAACCAAAATTTGCAGATGATACTGTATATAACACTAAAGAGATATACAATTCTACCACAGGTCAATTGATTGGTACTAGATATTATTTCTGGGTAAAAAATAAAACAACATTACCGAAATTTGAGATTGGAAGAAGAACATCGGCAGCTTCTGTTGCAAGTATGATTAACAATCCGATTGGCACCGGTATTCCGTTTATATCAGTTATTGATGCTGACAAGTTTTTAGCATATAATTTACCGACAGCGTTACCTTCAGACACTGCAACTATTAATATAGAATGGTCTAAAGATTTATCTAGAACAAACATAATTCATAGAGAATATCAACTACTAACAGAAAATGTAGCAGACAGTCTTCCGTCAGAAGCACTGGAAAGAAAATGGATTGATAGTTTAGTAGGATTTGACGAAGCCGGAAACACAATTCCTGATCTCAGCATTCCTGAAAAACAAAGATACGGTTTAAGTTTTAGACCTAGACAATCTATGTTTGTTGATAGAATTAAGGCCTTGGAAATTGCAATTAATAGAATTAATTCTGTATTAATTACTAGACCGATGGCAGATCTTATTAATTTTAGAAATCTGTCAAGTTTAGATCCGCTACCGTCCTTCGAACTTAATCAATACGACTTCGAAGTTGACGACTATGTAGATTTGTTGCAAGTTGGAACTGTTAGAGTTAAACAAGCAATATTAGTTCCAAACATTATCAATGGAAAAATTGATACTATTGATATTGTTGATCCAGGGTTTGGTTATAGAACAGCTCCATTTATTGAGATCGAAGGTACTGGTAAATTAGCATCGGCAGACATTACTATAGATTCTCAAGGTCGAGTATCGTCTGTAACAATTACTAATCGAGGTAAAAAATATACATCGGCAATTGTTAAAATTAGACCGTTCTCAGTATTGGTTAAGACCGATTCTACAGCAGCGGGTCGTTGGAGTATCTACTCCTGGGATCAGCAAAGAAAGATTTTTTACAGAAGCAAATCTCAAGGGTATGACACTACAAGATACTGGACCTACACTGACTGGTATGCTACTGGGTTTGATAACGACTCAAGACTTGTAAAAGAAATAACAAATTTCTACGAAGAACCTACCATTGTTGTTAAGGAAGGTGATTTAATTCGAGTTAAAGAATACACTAGTGGCGGCTGGGCAATATTACAAAGAGTCACTGGCGGTGATATCGACGGAAAATATAATCTAGTTGCTAGAGAAAACGGAACAATACAAATCAATGCATCAATATACGACCAATCGTTGTCGTCTATGGGCTTTGATAATGTCGGATCTTACGATGCTGACCTATATGATCTTCAGCCTGCAAAAGAACTAAGAATTATTCTACAAGCAGCAAAGGATGATATTTTTGTTGACGACTTAAGAGTTGAATGGAACAATTTATTCTTCTCGTCTATTAAGTACATCTTCTCTGAACAAGAATATGTTGACTGGGCATTTAAGACAAGTTTTGTAAATGCTACTCATAACGTGGGAGAGTTATTACAAAAAACTACCTACACAAATGATAATTTAGAAAGTTTCCAAACATATATTGAAGAAGTTAAACCGTTTAGAACAACTATTCGTGAATACACAAGTAGATACACTAATATTGAAAGCACATCAACAGCAATTACTGACTTTGATTTGCCAGCTTCTTATTCAACAAGAGACGGAAAGATTTTACCGATCAACGCTGCATATGATAGATTTGACGAGTATCCATGGAAGTCGTGGAGCGACAATAACGGATATTCGATTACTGAAATTAAAGTTTCTAATGTAGGTTCAAACTACAGAGAACCGCCTACAGTTTTAATTGAAGGAAACGGTTACGGAGCAACAGCAAAGGCATTTATTGCTAATCAGAAAGTTTCAGGAATTCAAATTTTAACAGAAGGATCTGGATACACATCAACACCAAAGATTACATTAGTTGGCGGTAATGGCACATCGTCGAATATTGCTACAGCAGTTGCTATTTTAGGAAAACCTAAAGTTAGAGCATTTAACGTTGGATTGAAGTTTGATAGAATATCTAAAACTGGTTTATATCAGAATTTCACATACGATCAAACATTTACAGCTACAGGATTAACTGCTACATTTGATTTAAATTATCCTTCGACGAGAGATAAAGATAGAATTATTGTTAAGAAGAATGGTCAAACTGTTCTTAGTAACGAATATACAATATCTTTATTTGAAAAATATAACGGATCTTATACAGTTATTAAAGGACGATTAACATTTAATGTTGCTCCTACTGTTGGTGACATTATTGAAATTACTTACGATAAAAATAATATAATATTTGACAGTGTTAACAGAATTGACAGATACTATGCTCCTCTTCCAGGAATGAAGGGTAAAGAAAAATCTCAATTAATGACAGGTATTGACTTTGGTGGTATACAAATTCAAGGTACTACCTTTGATGTGACTGGCGGTTGGGATGCACTTCCATGGTATACTGATAATTGGGATAGCGTAGAATCTACTTCTGATTACTATTACGTAGCTGACGGAAGCACAACGTATGTTACTTTACCGTATGTTCCAGAAGCAGGTCAGCTATTAACAATATATTTGAAGCGTGTAGGTGATTCTAGATCAACTAGAATTGATGACCTGTACTTTGACAACTACGACGGTTCAACAGTTCAGCCAAATGGCAGAACAACACCTGTTGAGAATGCTTTAATCCCGACATTTATTGGTGATGGTTCTACAAAGGTCGTTGAGTTGCAAAATCAATTAACAGATCAGTTCTACCTACATCTTGATGCAGGTGATACATTAATTTTTAGACCAGTTGAGAGTGATGGCTCAGTTACAATTACTGATATTAACTTGTTAGATACCCGTGTTAGTGGTGGTAACTTCTCTGCTAACGGTGCTACAGGAACAGAAGTTGCTCCTAGAACTGTAGACGGAGCATATTCAACAGCTACAGGATTTACACCAGAAGAGATAGTACTAGACGGTGATAGATTTATTAGCCCAGACCAAGTGCCTGCTCCTGAAGAAAATGTTCCAGGACAGGTACTAGATAGCGTGTCTATCAAGGTCTTCAATTTAGTAAAAGAAGGGTCAATTCCTTTAAGCACAAAAACTATTATCGGCGATAACGCTAGAGTAGAATTTAACATCGGCTCTAGAGTAATCGAATCTTCGTCAGTTATTGTTTACGTTAACAAGATAAAACAAGTAATTAGTGACGACTACAATATTGATTATAATACTAATCGTGTGATTTTTAATATTGCTCCAGCAACCGGTGATGTTGTTGAAATTATTGCTGTTGGAATTGGCGGTGTTGGTATTTTAGATTACCAGGAATTTGTTGCTGACGGTGATACTAATTTGTTTTTAACTAATGCTCCGTTTGATACTACTACATCTGTATTTGTTACTGTAGACGGGCAAGAAACAACTCCTGGAATTTTAGATAGTTCAGACGAAATCGATACCCAGAATAAAACAATGGTACAATTTGGTATTCCTCCAGCAGATGGTTCAATTATTAAGATTGTTTCCTTTGCATTCTATGATACATCTATTTTTGGAATGTCGCCTATTATAAGAATTAACAAACAAGATTTCTATTATGACGGCAGCAGCAGTACATTTGAGTTGACAAACTTTGTAGATCAGGGAAGATCTTCAGTGCAAGCTGCAATATTAGTAGAAGTAAACGGACAATATCTAAAAGGAGTTGATGCAACAGTTGTAACTTATGATGGAACAAATAATGAAATAACTGTTGGTTTAGACCCAGAAGAAGCTATTGGTGCAATTACATCTGGCGACTTAAAGGTCTTCATTAATAACGAATTACAGCGATTTGTTATCGATTACGTTTATAACGGTAATGCTAACCTTGTTATTATTCCTAAAGAAAATTTAGTTGTTGGAGACATTATTAAAATTGAAAGTGCGTTTGGCGCATTGTATTCTATTAATGGTAATTCGTTAACTATTAGCGATACTATTTTATCCACACTAGAAAATAACGACGATAGTACCTTAAAAGACATTATCTCAGTTACATGGTTTGCAGAATACCCTACATTAGACTTAGTATCGGATGAGTACACAGGCGGTAAGATTCAATACAAGTTGGCTAGATCACCGATATCTATTGATTATGTATGGGTCTACAAAAACGGTAACAGATTATCTCAGGATAGAGATTATACAGTTTCGGTGCAGAAAGGTACATTGTATCTAGTTGATCAGACTACATCTGAAGATACAATTAAAATTGTTATATTTGGAAATAAAGTATATCAACCACCAAAGGCTTTTGAAATTTATAAAGACATGCTCAACAATGTTCATTATAAGAGATATTCTAAAGACAGCAGAATACGATTAGTTAAAGATCTAACTTATTATGCAACTGAAATTGAAGTTACTGATGGTTCGTTGCTTTCATCACCAATTGTCTCTAGACGAGTTCCAGGTGTTGTTACAATTAACAACGAGCGAATTGAATATTTTGTTAAGACAGGCAATGTTCTATCCCAATTAAGAAGAGGTAGTTTAGGAACAGCAATTGCTGAAACTCATACTGCTGGAAGTTTTGTTATTGATTGCGGTGCAACAGAAACATTGCCGTACACTGAAACTCAAGATAGAGTTGATTTAGAAGTTAGCAATTATCTAACACTAATTTCTGATGGTACTTCGAGAACATTTGAGTTTACATTTGACGCAGAAGTTGAAGTTGGTTTAGGCGATAACAATAATGTAGTAGTTAAAATTAATACATTAGATTCAAACGAGCAGCTAGTGTTTGTAAGAACAGTTTCAAGATCTGAATACACATTAACAATTAATTCAACTTTGAAGACTGGAGTACTAACATTTAACGACACAGTAGATATATTAGATACATATGTTGTTACACTAACTTCATTAATTTGTGGTCCGTTAGATTTTACACCAACAATGTCGACACGAGATTTCTACAGAAAATCTGAACGTGTAACTACTGTAGTTAATGATGTTTCTGTGGTTAGCTTAGAATATCCAAGTATTCCGTTATCATACGGAGCATGTGATACTGTTGAAGTATTTGCTGCCGGAACTAGATTACGTAAAAACTCATCTAGTCTATATGATGAAACACTTGGCTTAACTAGCCCAGAAGCTGATGTTACTTTAGAAGCAGAATTTTCAGTAGATGGTGCAATTCCGTATGTAAGATTAACTGAAATTCTAGATCCAGGTACACGAATTACAGTAATAAGAAAACAAGGAAAATTATGGTATGATCGTGGCGAAACCACTGCTGCTAGCGGTGTTAGCTTGTTAGAAAATAATACAGCTATTGCTAAGTTTATTTCTATTAAGAGCACAGAATTGCCCGAATAAATACATTCATGATGGAGTCAAAAGAGAATAAAATGCCGGAAAATCAAACAAATAACACACCTGCTAGCCCTAACGAAATAATGGGCTGGCACTTTGAAGGCCATATTAAAATTTGGGAGCCTGAAACAGGCATTGTTCACCAAGATAAACGAAATGCAATTCACTACGAAAACATGGCTGTCGCAATGGCAAACAGCATTAGTAATCAAGGTTTAGGAACATTTTACGAAATGGTGTTCGGAACAGGCGGTACAACAGTTGATCCTACAGGATTAATTACCTACCTAACTCCAAATACAATTGGTACAAATTCTAGTTTATACAATCAAACTTTTAAGAAAGTTATTGATCAATCGGCTGTCGAAAACCTTGACCCTATTAGAAATAAAATGGAAATTAGACACATTAGTGGTGCGACATATACTGATGTATTAATAACCTGTATTTTAGACTACGGTGAGCCTGACGGGCAAGAAGCTTTTGATAATAGTCAGGACATGGATAGTAACTTTGTTTTTGACGAATTAGGTATTCGCTCATACAATCCAGACGGCGATGGAAAGTTGTTAACTCATGTTATCTTCCATCCTGTTCAGAAGTCATTAAATCGACTGTTGCAAGTAGATTATACAATCAGGATTCAGAGTTTAACAGGATTTAATGAGGTTTAATTATGCCATATATTGTTAATTTTACAGACAAAGAAAATAAGATACCTATTACGGTATATGATAATACCTCAAGTACAGATACTAGTTTAACTTTTCCAGGACGAAATGTAACCGGTTACGGTCAAATTATTGCTGAAAACTTTTTAGCATTATTAGAAAATTTTGCCAGAGGTGAAACTAACCCTCCAGTTAATCCTGTCGAAGGGCAGTTATGGTACAATACAACTTCTGGAGTTCTTCAGTTGTGGGACGGCGGATTATGGAAAGCAGCGAGTAATATTCAAAAGAGAGGAACAGAGCCGCCAACAGAAGAGTCACAAGTAGGCGAGTTATGGGTTGACACAACTAACCAACAATTGTACATCTATAGCGGAACACGATGGATCTTAGTTGGTCCAAACTTTTCAACTGGATTAAGAAGCGGTCCTATTGTTGAATCAGTAATTGACTCTGACAACGTTTCTAGAGTTATCTTAACTTTCTATGTCGAAGATGCTCCAATTTTTATTATTAGTAAAGAAAATTTCACACCTAAGACTTCTATTACAGGGTTTGTTGTTATTAGATCCGGACTTAATATTACTAGTCAGGACGTAGGCACAGGGTTTGAAACAAAAATTTGGGCCAGAGCAACTAGTGCAGAATCTCTTACAATTTCTGATGTTGACATTGCTGCTAGTAAATTTTTACGTTCAGACATTGTTAACATTGTAGAACAGGGTTTTAATGTTAGAAATAACACAGGTATCACAATAGGTGTTGACGGTAACTTTATTCTAACTAATTCTCAATCGGCAGCAAAGATTTATAACTCTACTCCTGGTAGTAGTATTGATTTACAAACAAACAGAGATGGTATTCCGGAAACTATTTTAAGAGTTATTGACAACAAGGTCGGTATCAATGTTGTTGCTCCGGCCGAATCGCTCGATGTTGATGGTAACATCCAGGCTTCGGGATCTTTAATATTAACAGATACTACAGCAAGTTCAAATTTCGGCAACGGAACATTAAGAACTGCCGGTGGCGCAGCAATTTCGAAGAACCTTTTAGTAGGTGACGGTGTTACAGTAATTGGAACAAGCAGTCTTCAAAATGTGCAGCCATCAACAACTGATACTTATGAATTAGGTACAGTTTTAAAACGTTGGAAAACTGTTAGAACTAAAACATTGGTAGCTGAAACTATCGAGGGTGTATTAACAGGCGACATCGTCGGTAATGCATCAACAGCAACAAACTTAAGATTCCCGACAACATTTAAAATGTCCGGCGACGTAACAGCGCCGTCGTTTGTGTTTGATGGTCAATCTGGTGGCTTAGAAAAGACTTTTGTAACTACACTAACATCAGGAATTATTAGCAGTAAAGATGAACCGTTTCCAAATATTTCAACTAAGAGCGATAGCGTATTGGTTTTTAGATCAGGTACAGGTTTATTGCGTGAAACAAGAAATACGTTTGTAGGCGACTTAGCTGTTCCGATCGGAGCAATTCTTCCATATGCAGGATCGACAGCACCATATGGTTACTTGTTATGTGACGGATCAGAAATTGAAAAAGCAAAATACAGTGATCTATTCGATGTGTTAGGTTCGAGATATAACGGAACTGCTGTACTTAATGGTGTTAACACATTTAGATTGCCTGACTTAAGAGGTAGATTCCCACTAGGTAAGGATAACATGGATAATGCAAACACTGTACCGAATAGTACTGGTGGATTTATCGACGCCGGCGGCGGCAACATTGACCGTGTAGCAGGTACTGCTCCGGATAACCTAGGAGACAGTGGTGGTCAATCCTTTAATAATTTAACAGTATCTAATCTTCCAGATCACGAACACAACATGAGAGGTTCAACTGGTCAGCAATATTATGCTACTAGAGTTGACACATCAATTCCAACAGACACTAGTTCGTTCTCAGATAAGGGTCCAACAACAGTTGGTCAGAGTCAGTATTTGGCATCAAGTGGCGGGATTAAAACATCTAGTTCGTTAGGACAATCGTTCTCAATTATGAATCCGTTCTTAACGCTAAACTACATCATTCATTCAGGCCCACCGGCATTCTAAGGTAAGGAAATATGGCATATTCAATTAATAAAACTGACGGAACAATATTAGCAACTGTAGCTGATGGCCAGGTTGACCAGCTATCCAGCGATTTAACACTTATTGGAAAAAATTATAGCGGCTTCGGCGAAGCATTAAATGAAAATTTTGTTAAGTTGTTAGAGCACTTTGCTAGCACATCTAGTCCAGAACATCCAATTAGAGGACAGATTTGGTTTGATGTTACTGAATTAAAATTAAAAGTCTACAACGGATTAGGATTTGTACCAGTAAGTTCTGCTACAATTGCCTCTGCTCAGCCTACTAACTTAGGGGTTGGCGATTTGTGGTTTAATGATATAGACAAACAATTGTACTTTTATGACGGATCTAGCACACTGTTGTTAGGCCCATCATATTCTGTAAGTCAAGGCAGAAGTGGACTACAAGTTGCTACAATTTTAGACTCGTTGAACCAGAACCGTGTTATTACTTACATGTATAATAATGGTATACTGTTAGGTATTTTTTCTAAAGATTCGTTTACACCAAAACTTCCAATTGAAGGTTTTACCGGAAGCATTATTCCGGGATTTAACGCAGGAAACTTAGAAGGTATAAAGTTTAACGTTACAGCAACTAACTCGGATAAGCTAGGAAATCAACCAGCTACTTCGTATGTAAGAAACGATACATCTAACATCGTTAACGGTCAGATAATTATTTCTTCTAATTTAGGAGTTATTATTGGAGATGCTAACCAAGGACAGTTCCAGGTACAAGATGGTAATTTAATTATTGCTAACATTGCTTCTAATAAAGACATGTCGTTGTTAGTTAGAAGAGGAGCATTGCCAGAAGCAGGTGTTAAAATTTCTGCAGAGACAAGAAAAGTTGGCATTTACGAAGACTATGTTGATAGTACTGTTGCAATTGGCGGATCTCTTACTGTAGGTGGAAACTTAATAGTTGAAGGCGAGTTAACAACTATTAACACTAACACTATTACTGTTGAAGACAAAAATATTGAACTTGCTACAGGCAATACTACTGATGCAGCAGCCGACGGTGGCGGTGTTACTCTTAAGGGTGCAAGCGATCACGAATTAATATGGCTTCATAATTCAGCCATTCCGGGCGATGGAAAGAAAAATGGTGCTTGGAATAGCACAGATGACATTAACTTATACACCGGTAAGGCATTTTATATTGACGGGGTACCTGTTTTATCTAAAACAGAATTAGGTGCAAGCATTACTTCAATTCCGGGTGTTACTAGTTTCGGTACTCAAACACAACTTACTGTTGACGATTTATATTTTAATGATGCAACCATCGAAGTTACCGCAGCAGATACTGATTTAACTTTAGTTATTGATGGCACAGGAACGTTAAATCTAAGCGGAAAGAAAATTACAAACGTTGCAGATCCTGTAGATCAGCAAGATGCCGCTACTAAAGAGTATGTAGATGCTTCTATCGAAGCAAGAAACTTATTCTTAACTTTAGATATTTCAGACGGTATTTCAAATTCTGGTATTGCATTACTGTTAAATCAGATAGCACCAGTTAACGAATATCGAGCAGGTACACTTGCTCGAGTATTGTGTACTTTTTCAGTTAACTCAACAACTAATTTAGAAATAACTCCTCTAGTTACACCGTATACATCAACCTTTGTTACTCCTACTGGTACTGCTAATGCTTTAACTAACGTTGCATTTACTACGGCTACTATTGCAGCACCGGATATTTCAATATCTAGAGTTGTTAAAACTTTTGTAATATCAACTGGTGGATCACCGTCGTGGACATTTGTATCGTAATGAAGAAGGACAATAGGAGCGAATAATGGCATATATCATAAACAAATACAGTGGAGAACCGTTAGTAAATCTAGAAGACGGAACACTTGATACTAGTACTAGTCTAGGACTAATCGGTAGAAATTATGTAGGTTACGGTGAAACACAAAACGAGAATTTTGTTTATTTGCTAGAAAATTTTGCAAATCCTGCTGCCCCTCCAACACCACTTGTTGGTCAACTTTGGTATAATACTGAAACAAAAATAGTTAATGCTTATAATGGCCAAACATGGAGTCCTGTTGGAAACGCCGAAGTATCTTCCATTGCTCCTTATCCGGGAACTGAAGGTCAACTTTGGTATAAAGTTACAACAAATCAATTATATATTTACGAAAGTGGAGATTGGAACCTAATAGGACCGACTGCTCTTGAGGGATTTGCTGAAACTCAATGGAAAGCATCTATTTTAATTGACTCTGACGGAAACGAAAAACCTGTTTTACTATCTATAGTAAACGGAAATGTTGAAGCCATTATGGCAGATGAACATTTCAGTATTGCGTTGTCAAATTCTATAGATGGATTTTTTGATATTAGACCTGGTCTAAATATAAAATCAACTAGAAGAGTTATAGGCAATCTAACAGGAAACGCCGATACAGCAACAGCTCTTAAAGATCCAAGAACAATTAACGGTGTTTCTTTTGATGGAACATCAAATATTACCGTAACTGCTTCTACAACAAACCTTTTAAAGAAAGGAACCTATATATCTGGTTCTAACTTTAATGGATCTTCGGAAGTTACATGGTCTATCGATGCATCTTCAGAAAATATTATTGGAAAGATAGTAGCTAGAGATACTTTAGGAAACTTTTCTGCAGGAACTGTTACTGCAAATTTAGTCGGTAATGTAATTGGTAATATAAATTCAGTTGGCTCTAGTACATTCAATAATGTTACTGCTACAACTTTCTTTGGACCATTATCTGGAAATGCAAGTTCTGCATCTAAGTTAAACGTATCAAGAAACATTAACGGAGTTCCGTTTAACGGTCAAGCTGATATTGTAGTGCCAGCTGAATCGTCGACATTAACAGGCGACACATTATCTACGAGTGTTGTTAATTCTAGTTTAACTAGTGTTGGAGTGTTAACGGAATTATCAATTGCTGACCAAGGTATTAATCTTGGATCAGGAAATCATGTTAAAATTTTCGTTGACGGGTTAGATCCTACGATTAGAGTTGCAAATAACCAAAAGTTAAAAGTTTCTATTGTAGATTCTGGTGAAAGTTCCGGTGTTGCTGACTTTAGTTTTATTTCGTCAACAGTTGCGCTGTCATTAAGTGGCGATGATGCACCGGCATTAATTCCTACTACAGCAGGAACAGCTAACTTAGGACAACCTTTTGCTAAGTGGAATAAAATTTATGCCAACAGTTTTGATGGTTATATTTCTGCAGATGCAATTAAAGGCGGTATAAGAGGATCAATTCCTTATCAAACAAATACAAATACTACTGGACTGTTGTCAATTGGAACAGCAGGACAAATTTTAGCAGTTTCCCCAGCTGGCATTCCGCAATGGATTAGTGGCAGCTCGACAAATACAGCCAACACAATTGTTTCGAGAGATGCTAGCGGTAATTTTTCTGCAGGAACAATTACAGCAAGTTTAATAGGCACTGCAACTAATGCATCTGCATCAGTAACTGCAACTAGATTAGCTACACCTAGAAAGATAAATGGCGTAAATTTTGACGGAACAGCGGATATTACAGTTAGTTCGTCATATACATTTACTTACGGAAACACTTCTTATGCAGTAGGCTACACTAACCAAGTAGGAAGTTGGAACAACGGTTCTAACTTTGTTGATGTATTTCCTCCTGCTGGAAAATCTAT
>JACCDU010308017.1_pt1 | contig 50778 bp, 82 predicted proteins | sample 7446081 | NCBI WGS metagenome assembly JACCDU01 (sample SAMN15323447, study PRJNA562643) | freshwater metagenome | isolation source: river surface water | place: USA:Blue River Watershed | collected 2017-08-17 | reverse complement strand
TGCAAAAGATATTGTTTCTAACTTGAATGAGTTTTCTGTTTATATCACTGCGTCACCAAATATGATGGAAATCTATAACGATCACGATAAGTATTTTCTTGAAAATCGTACACCGTTATTTGAAAATGGATTGACTCATAATAAGATTGCTTTTTATAAGCCTTATAACAAAAACTTTCATGTTTATCACAAACAAGTAATGGTTTATGAAAACGAAGAATACACTTCAATATTTGATTATGAAGTTCAAAATATCAAATTAAATGAAATGCGAACAGTATCAGATGAATGGTCAATGAATTATAGAATTGCTAGTGCTATCTGTGAATGTAATGATAATTCAATTATTAAAACATTTATTAAGTCAGCAAATTCTAGTAATAAATATGTTGAGTTTGAGCTTACTGGATCAATGCATGATGTTAGCAATAATTGGCTTGAAACTTGGAATGATCTTTATGGCGAAGATTATATTATGATTACGCCTGAGCAATCTTTGAATCAAGCATATCTATCATTTATTAAAGAAAAAAGTCTACTATATCATATGATTGGATCAAGCTTTTTCTTTTGGGTATTGAAGAAAGCTGGTGTCAAAACAATTGATGATATTGCTGGTGAATCTATTAATTACGATATTGATAGCGACATTAGCAAATATCCAAAGCTAATCAAAGCAATTGAAATTGCAGCAAGATTTGAACCAGGTTTATTGCATTTGGATAATCCAATTGCTTGTTTTACTCCTAAACAAAAGAATCACTATCTTGGTGTTGTAATAAATCCAAATACAGATAATAAGCAAATTTTGATTGACAAAAATCATGCACTCAATGGTGAACTAAATGAAATAGTTGCAACTGTTGTTCATGAATATGATCACTATGAAACTGGATATAGAGATGGAGATTTGGATGGCAGACAGTTTAGAGATTTAGCTGACAGAAGAATTGGAAAAATGATGTGCGAATTCTATCGCCCTGATTTGATTCAAGTTGGAAAAGATGGAATTTATATTCCATTGGAAAGTATTTCTGAATTGGGTGGAATTCAATATAACATTGAATGGTCAAAAGCATTAGAATGTTATATTATGTCTATCGGTAAAAGAGCTTATAAAATCTATTCTCATGGATTAGATACTGGAATTGGTTGCGCAACTGCAATTGATAACGGCACACGCTTCTTTATTGAAATTACTGAACCATTTACTATTAGTATTATTCACTAAGGAGAATTATGCCAAAGTACGGAAATTATTTCGTTGTTGAGTTTAGGTTTCCAATTCAAGTTGATACGGTAAATACAATTCAAGAAGCTTTGAGTATTGCTGGACAAATTTGTGAGAATCAACATGGGTTTAAGCCTGATAATTGGTATGCAAGAATATTTGAATATACGACAGGATCTGATGAAATAGGTCATGTCAAAGAATATTTTTACAATCCACACTCAGCAACTCATCGTGAAATAACTAAAAACATACAATATTTCAATGAGATGGTTCATAAAGGTTTATCTCCAGATCTTAAAAAGAATAATAAGAAAATTATTAAAACTCTTCTGGAAGAAAACTAGTATGACAAATAGGAAAGTAATTTGTGCTGGATGTAGTCAAATATATCAAGCAGAAAAAACTCATTTTTATCGCAACAAAAGATGTTGTGGTTTAGATGATTGTATTAAGGCAATTGATCAAAAAATTAAGCATAGAAACTATTTGAAACAGCGTAGGAAATTTGCTAATGGAACACATCGGAGAGGAGTTCGTTCTGATCTTAAAAGTATTATTCTTAAAAGAGATGAGAATTCCTGCAAGACTTGTTCTGTGAAATCAGATTACCTAACTGTTCATCATATAGTTCCAGTATCAGATGGCGGTGGAGATGAATTAAGTAATTTGATTACTTTATGCACTGATTGTCATGTAAAAGTTCATCAAGAAGGAGCAGAAAAATTTATAACAATGTTTACAGATTATACAAAAGGATTGGTACAAAATGTCTAAACTACAATATTGGTTTTGGATTGTTTGGATATGTATTGTACTTGGAATAACATCAATAATTGCATTACCTATAATTATCATAACACTTCCTATCATAATTATTCTTTTGATAGCTGCAGTGATTGTGTAATTTTCTAAAAAATAAAAAGTGTGATATGATAGATAGATATATTTAATGGGCTACAAGCCAGACGGAGATTTAAAATGAAAGATGATTTGGATATTAATGATGAGTTATATACCGATATTGCACTGCAAATGCTAACGGCTTATTTAACTGGAGATAAAGAAACAACACAAGGTTTAATAGAAGGTTATGCTTCATCAAATGATGATGATCCAGTTTTTATGCCAGGAGTTATATTTGCATCAATATTGCATATGTCAATATTATTATCTGCAATTGCAGAAAGTACAAATATTTCTACTGAGGAAGCATTAATGTATTATGCTGGAATTTATAATCTTCAATTTAGAGAACAAATGGCTAAAATCCCTGCATTACATCAAGATCTTGCAAAAGAAATGTATAATAAGATCGCTAGAGGCGAGTAATTATTATTGCATTTGGTAGAAACGGAGATTACTTTATAAGATAAAACATCTGTAAAGCGAGTGAGCAAATTTGTAGATTGCCCTCGTTTTGCATCTAAAGCTATGCTAATGCGAATAAATCGCAAAACCTAAACTATGGAGGCAAAATGAAGACAAAAAGTTCTTTAATAAGTGTAATTATAAGTATATATATTGGAATCGTAGGCTCAATAGCTTACGCTTCTAGTGGTGAAATGAATTATGTTAATACAAATTCATATTCAGTAGTTATTGATGTTGCTGAGATTAATACTCAGCCAATGGCTATTGATAGACCTGATTGGTTAGATCATAGAGTTCCTGCGGATAAAAATAAGCGTTGTCCTCAGTTTCATTCTAAATTTAGAGAGTATAAATTACCTGTGCAAGTATTTTCATATATTGCTTGGAGAGAAAGTGGTTGTAATCCAAAAGCAATAAATGCAAAATTTGATGCAAATGGTAATGTAATTTGGACTTTAAATAAGAATGGTTCAATTGATAGAGGATTACTACAAATCAACAGTTCATGGAAAACAGTAACAAAAAATGTTTGCGGTACAGATTTGAATGGTCTATTGGAATTAGATTGTAACTTAAGTGTTGCAAAATATATTATGGACAATTCAAAAGGTAAGTTATTAAACTGGAGTATATCAAACTAATAGAAAGGGTATCTTATGGGATACTATGTAGACATAACAGAATCAAATATCTTTATCTCTAAAGATAAGCTTCAAGATTGCTATGAGGCAATGTGTAAGCTTAATGATATGGATGATAAGAAATCTGGTGGTGGCTATACTTCTGAAGGTTTAAATTGCAATTCACCTAGACCTGAAGGAATGAATTACCATCCAGCTAAATGGTTTAGTTGGATGGATGCTAATTACCCAGAAAAATGTAAAAATATGGAAGATATTTTGCATGAACTTGGTTTTGAGAATATCAGATATGACGAGAATGGTAACTTAATTGATTTAAGTTATAATTCCAAAATTGGCGATGAAGAACTATTCTTTGAATCAATGGCTAGATTTATATATCCAGGAAGTTATATAAACTGGCGTGGTGAAGATAATGAAATTTGGCAATGGTATTTTGATGGTGAAAGTCTAAAAATAAAGACTGCTACCATCGTTTGGGAATAAATTAAGATTTGGTATTAGAAACAGAATAGTAATTCTAGTGGGAACGGTTTTACTATTCTGGTATGATCTTCGTATAAGATTATATTCTAATACCAATTTATGTATCCGTAGCTCAATTGGATAGAGCAAAACACTTCTAATGTTTAGGTTATAGGTTCAAGTCCTATCGGATACGCTAAGACATAGGCTAAGCCCAACCTTTCGGGTTAAGAAAAATATGCATTTGCTCATTTGGGGTAGAAATGGGAAATGTTAAATATGGAGTTTTTATTTCATTGGTACTTCATAAATGTTTTTCGCCTATGTCTTTTTCTATATAAACACAAAAACAAGGAGCATCGTAAAGATGAAAGCAATATTAATTAAAGAAAATAATGAAACAGAAATGATTAATATCAGTAAAAAAATGACACTTGAAGAACTACAAAAATATGTTGACGGTTATATTGAATGGGTTACGATTGATCCAAAGAATAACACTGGTTATTATGTTAACGAGGAAGGGAAATTTAATAAGGGAACAAATGAACTTGCTACTAAATGGTGGTATTGGAATATTCTTAGTGAAAGAGATTCCCTGAAAGGATTTAATGATTTTATTTCAGGTGATGTTGTTTATATGAAAATTGATGAAGATGGGGAGGATTGTTCATTAACTGAAAAAGATATTCTTGACTTTGAAGCATTTGTAGAAGCTTTTAAAATTATGACAGAGAAATATGAGGGTGAGTAAATGACAGATATTAATGAATACGCAATTCTTTTTTATAAGGAAGAGAAAGTAGTAGGTGTTAGTTCAGTAAGTTCAACATTAGATGAAGTAAGAGGTATCACAACTATTATGGCAAATAGCGAAGGTGATTATTTACCAAATAGTGGAGATTACAATTTAGTTGGATTTATGAAAGCATATGATATTCATAAGCTTTTACCTAAAGCAATAGAAGAATACAATCAACAAAACAAAGAAGGAAAATAAAATGCCATTAAACTACGATATATCAAGTATTGCAATGTACAAAGATAACTTTGATGAAGCGTATGTAGAATACACTGATCTTGGTTATGCCTATAAAGATGTTAAACCTTTTCTCAAAGGTTTGATTTTTGCTGGTGGTATGGTTGCGCTTGGCTCAATTACTTACAAAAATGTAAGTGAATGGTATGCAAGATTAAAAATGTGTGAAGAAATGTATAATACTTTTCTTACAACTCAGTATGATGAAGAGGCAGATAGTTATGTAAATAAGCCATTGGAAGCAAAAGAATTAGTTAAGTATATTGGTTTGCATACAAATCATTCAACACTTACGAGAGGTGTTTGGGTTAAGAATGTAAAGCGTTATCAAAATGTAACACTTTCACATTCGCAAATTCAATATCGTTTGAAGAAGCTAGAAGAACAATTTGAGAAAGAGGTAGCGTAATGACTATTAATCCAGGTCAAATAAATATGTATCCAAGAGTTTCAAATTGGTATGAAACTAATTTTGTTGAATACCGAGAAAATTCGGTATTTGATAAATGGCACATTGAAGTTGTTTATTTTGAAGCAGATGCAGAATACTCTTATGGAAATACTACCGTTCATGATATGGGTTCTGGTGCAACAATTACCAGTACTTTGAGTCCTGAATTGGCAAAATCTAATAAACGCATTATGGGTGGTGCATATCAAAGAGTTGAAATTACCGACAAACTAACAGGTAATTTTTGGGAAGATGCATTTCTTGGTGAAACAGCTGAAGCTGACGCTAATAGATGGGCTAATGACATTGTTACAAAAATCAAATATGGAAAGGTTAAGTAATGGTACTTCTAAACTTACAAACAGATTATGATGTATTTAATTATGTTAAACAACATCTTTTAAATCAAAATGAAAAATCAACAGAGCCTTATTCATTGTCTTGTTATTATCGCACACAAAATGAAGAGGGTAAAGTATTGATGTGTGCTGTTGGTTGTCTAATGGATGATAGATTCTATTCAGAAGAGTTTGAAAATACTTCTCCAAATGATCCAAGAGTTAAAGAAGCAATTGAGAATTCAATTACTAATTGGAAATACAATGTAAGTTTACTTAGTGAATTACAACATGTTCACGATGAATATGAACCTGAAGAATGGTCTTTAAAATTAGATTCTCTTGAAAGTTATTTTGGGGGAATAAACAATGAATATATACAGGCAGGTTAATTATGGCATTAATATATAATTACATTCTAGGCTATGATACTAGTGACAATACTTGGTTTCATAATGTTGAAGCTGAATCTGATTTTATGGAAGGTAAAACAGTATTCAATTTTAAATATCAAGAGTATATAACTGAATATCAAGGTGACGGTATCTTTTTAGAAGATTCTGACAGATTGATTGAATCATTCAATGAAGCTATTGAAACCTTGAATCAAAAAGAAGTAGAAGCAGTTGCAAAAAAACTAATTGCATTTCATGAAGCTGTTGAAAGGATAACTAATGAGCGCAATAACAATGTACGAGACTAGATTTGATATATCTGAGGAACAAAAGAATCCAGAATTCTTTTGTGAAGGCTTGGGGTCTAATTTAGTAATTACTGTCAGTAATGCAGACCTTAAAGGTAAATTTATTAATATCTATTGTGATGGCGAAATGCGCATTAATCATAACGGGGAACAGATTTCAGATTATATTGAGCTGATCAACAATGATATTAAAACCGATGATGATTTAAATGAATTATACGATCAAAATAAGGTTCAAATGAATCCCTGGTTTGATCTTTATGATCAAGATGGGGAGCATTTAGATATTGTTCTTTATGATATTTATGATGCTATGGAAACAGCTAAGGATATGCTTATTAAAATGCAAAGGGAAGATTATGACAGGAAACATTAGACACGGAGATATTCATAGAAAAGAACATCACTTTATTGTAAAAGCATGGCTTGATAAAGATGACAAGATCAACTTTGATTTAGACATGGAAAATGTTGAAGTATTTTATCCAACCCCAGTTTTTAATATGGGTACTGGTGAATGGGTGAAATTAGATAACGATAAGATCATGGAACAAGATACAAGAATGTTACAACTACTACAAGAAAGATTGAGTATTAATAATGGCAACTAAAAAGGCAGCAGTAAAAGTAGATAAAAAGACAGAGCAAGAGCAATTGATTCAGGGAGCAATTAACGGAAATTATAGCCTATTGATTCCTTGTAAAGATGCACAATTTGTTTATGTAAGAAATCCGCTTACAGGTAAGATTGCGCATTTTGAAACCAATAAGCCTGAGTTTGTTTCTTATGTAAAAGAACTGGCTGATCTTGGGTTGAACGATAAGCTGGAGAAAGACTTCATTGATTTGGGTGCGCTTAATGATGAGAGATGGCTCCAGGTTTTGGATTTCCTAAGAGTTCAAGAAGCGTTGGTATTTTAATATGACAACGGTAAAAGAAGCGATCAGGATGTTGAATGATCATTTAGACCAAGATGAAGAAATTTGTATTGCATGGTGGGCTAAAGAATTGTTTGAAGGTGCATTTGATGCAGACATAAAAGAAGAAGCTTGGGCAATGGTAGTCAATGAGTTTGATGATATGACTATATATCCTCAAGAGTTAATATATAACCAAATAGTACAAACATTAGATGATAACAAAGGTTGGGTTGAGAATGAGTAAAATAGACGGGGATCAGTTGCGGTCAAAGATAGAAAAGCTTTTACCTAATTGTTCTTTTGATGAAGATAATGAAGGTCAAGTTATTATTTATACAAACCTAAAAGAAACAGCAAACGGAAATTACAAGGAGATGAAATGAATAAGCAAAATCTACAGAGAGTGATTGATGCCATCAAATTTGATGGACAAAAGAAATTTAATATGGCTGCCTTTATTGGTAAGCTAAGTGATGATAGAAATGAAGAATATATATTTGAAGATGGTGAGTTAGCAAGTAAATATAATGTAAGTAGAGTTCTTCGTATTGAAGAGGGTACAAATATCTTTAATTGTACATCAATGGGTTGTATTGCAGGATTTGCTACAGCAATAGCAAATGAATGGAAAGCGCCTAAGTGGTTGACAATTGATGATCATTCAGCTCAACTTCAAGGTTTTGAAAGCACATCAAATGAATTTTTAGGTTTTACATATCAAGAAGGTAGAAATCTTTATTACGGTGATTCCAATTCCATTTGGAAATGGTTGATGTATATGGAACCAGGTAATTATCCTGATTTGCAAATAGAAGAGTATGGATCATTAGAAGAGGCTGAAGAACACGGTTACGAATGGGATGATAGTGAGCTATGCATTGACTTTACGACTATTGATTATCTAACAGCAGTAAATGTATTAACAAGAATTCTAAATGAAGAAATTTGTTTAGCTGATATGGATGGTTCACCATATTATATTAAGAAAGAAGCGGTAGTGTGATGAGCGAAAATGGTATTAAATGGAGTGAATTTAATCCATACTGGAGAGGTATGGTTAAAGATGCACTTGGCTGTGATGATGAGTATGCAATAATTCTTTTGAATTATGAATACACTGTGTCTAATGGCATAGATTCATCTGAGGCTACAGATGCGGAATTAAGGAAATATTGGAAATCCATCCACAAGATGTATCAAGAAGATAATAAAGCTTAAACTTTGTAAAATCCCCCAGGTAAGTATATCTGGGGGATTTTGTATATAAAAACGAAAATAGAGCCAAATAGAGCTAAATGGAGGCATTTTAAAATGGCTGTTCAATTGAGTGATTTAGACAATGATATGAAAGTGATGGATTATGTTGTTTCAAACCTGTTGAAGCAAGGTAAGAAATCACAAGAGAGTTTCATGAATTATGATACTGAAGAATATGAATATACTGGAGATTGCGTTTATCGTGGTTTTATAAGAGATGATCAGGGTACGATTATTGATCAACTAAAGTGTGCCGTTGGTCATATCATTAGTGATGAGGTTTATGATGAGCAATTGGAATCACAAACTGTTGATAATACACATGTGCTTGATGCTGTAAAAGTATCTTGTGAAAACTGGGAAGTTACAGATAACTCTTTGGGTATGTTAAAAGTTCTCCAAAGGATTCATGATCAGATTGATATTGAGAGATGGGAAACCTATTTCCTTTATGTCAGACAACAGATTATAGATGAGTTTGATGGTAGATCAATAATGAGTTCAGAATCAGCTACGCCTTATGCTATGACATTGACAAGGTTTCAAAGTTCACTGAAATTAGATGAATATGTCTTTGGAAACTATCCTAGGATTGAGCTATAAATATCATTAGGAAAAAGTAATATATCAACAATATTTTTATCATATATAAAAGGGAATAAATGACATACAGTCCAGAAGCAAGAAAACAGAAATACGAAAAGAAAAAGCAACTGATGAAAGATAGCTCTGACTATCGGAGTGAACAGAATCGTAAGAGAAAAGAATCTATTCACGCCAGAACAAAGAAAAAGCTTTTGGATATTGGTTTTGATTTTTCTAAAATTGATAGCGGGATTTGTTGTTATATTGAATGTACAACTAAACTAAGTAAATACAATCAAGATTACTGCTGCTCTTTGCATCAAAGTAAGATTATAAAAAATGGCTTTAACCAAATTATAGAAAATAAGAATACCCGTGGTTTTGCCTTTATGAGACAGGAGTTGTAATGTTAAATTTAATATTTGCAGTGTTTGGTATTTTAGTAATAACAGCAATAATGATTATATTTGGAGAATAAATGAGAACTGTATTAGCGTTAATTGTAGGGCTTATAGCTGGCATTAAGTTTCATATTTTGGTGGTTGAAAGAGCAATTAAAAGCCATGATAAATATGGGGTTCAATGGGAAGAAGAAGCCAAATGGAACAGGAAATAAGTAAAACAATGGCTATGGATTTGACCCTGGAAGAATTGGAAAAGGGTATCGGAACTATCAAAGCTTTTGTTGAGGATATGGACAAGTCCAAGATCGGGGTTATCATAAAAGATAAGCCCGATTTTGAACAATTCTATATCATCTTAGATAACCTAAGAGATCTTGTTGAGCAATGGAAAGAGGATTATCTTGATTAACAGCCAAGAGATGGAGTGGGTTATAAGAATACTATCCCAGTTAGAAAAAGGCTATGTTGATAGACCAACATGGCATTATACAGAAGTTAAGAAAATAGTGGAAAGAATGAAATTAATCATAGAGAAAGACCAGGGTGGCAAAAATGACTAACATTAAATACAAGGCAGATATTCCGTTTATGGCTAAGATCAAGCTTGCGGGAATCAATATGCTTCAAGATCCAGAATCTGGAACGCTTTATTATGATATTTGTGATGAGTGTGAAATGTTGCTAGATGAGAACGAAATGGGGTATGGACATGAGTGCCAATAGTGTTATGGAAAGGTTCGGGAATTTCCCTTTTAGTGTGTTAAAAGATGGGGAAAGGGTATTTGCTTATTGTAGGAAATGCCATACGGAATTGAATCTGGATGAGGTTGTAGAACACATGATTGTAAATACTGAGAATCCAGATGGGCATATTGCTCACTTTACGATTGAGAAAGAGTAGGGATATGACAATTGATTTGTTTCTAAGAATGGTTGCCTCGTTGTTCACGATATTCTGCGGGGTATATCTATTGGTTGAGATGATAAGAATTATAGAGGATTACCTCAGAGAAAGGAAGCTGATTCATCGTCTGAATAGGATTGAGGAAAAGGTAGACCAATTACCTGGAGTAGATAAGGATAAGGAAGATGATTGGTGGTTTGCTAATAAGTAAGAGATAGTTCTTTATAGGGATTAGGGAATAAACAGCCTACCGTATACCATACCGTATACCTAAATTGTTGTGTAAAACGCTCAATAAAGGTGTAAAATCTATTAAATACATAGGTGTTTTATACGAAAACCATACAAAATAAGGTAAATATACCGTATTTCCTTAGGATTTTTGTATGCGACATATAATGAGACCCTATATGGCTCCCTATAAAGGTTCTGGAAAGATAAATAATTAAATCCCGCAATGTTTATATCATCATCTATGTAAATTTTTTAGTGTGATATATCAAGAGGATATTAGTGAATAATTATATGAGCTAATTTGTAATTATATTTGGGGGTCTATTAGATCAGGGTAATAGATCAGACATAGGGTCTGAATTACATTCATGTAATCCCCAAAATAATTACTTGGATAATAGATGTCCCATAAAGGTATTGCTTTTTCTAAAAGTTTAGATAAAGCTTTACCTATTTTTTTATATATACTCCATGTAATATTACAAGGGCGTATTATTACAATGGTGTGTAATATTACACGGCAACAAACGGATAAAAAAATGGATAAAACATTGGATCACTGATCAAACATTTTTCAGATTAATTTTTGGGCAAGGTTGGTTTTCATTAGATTAGGCGATAGAATGGTTAACGAAATGAGAGATTAATTTCTCAAATAAATAAATAATCAAATAATCAATTAAACAAAGAATAGGATAAAAAAATGGAATTTGAATTTATTAACGAAAATGAAATGGAATTCGCTAAGAGAGGGCGTAAATCTAATCTTGACGAAAAGTTTGTCAATTCAGTTAAGGAAATGATCAAAAAAAATGATTCGGTTGCAAAAAAGCAATTTGTTATCATTTCAAGTTTGGCAATTCCTTCGGATTTGACTGATGTTAAGGAAATCAAAAACTATAAGGCTAAAGTTGCAGCAATGCTTCGTACATTGGCTAAGAATTTGGGTTATGGTTCAGAAATCCGTTGGCATAAGGAAACAGTTCCAGCAATTCGTTTTACTGCAGTTAAGGGTAAAACTAAGTAATTAACTAAAAATTAAATCTCTCATTTTAATAAGGCTTAGGGTAAAACCTAAGCCTTATTTTTTTGTATCAAATAAAGGTTGGGATAAAGCTTCTCATAAAGGTTCCCATAAAGATTTGAATTAGTTTTCTAATTAGTATTTGTTTTTTTATTTGGAAATAAAAACGCATACTAAATAACATAAAGGTATCGTGTAATATTACATGGGTGTAATTTTTTGAATAGACCAAAAATTACACCCGCCCGTGTAATATTACAGGAACAGCCAGGTAGCTCGTGTAATTTTAGAGCTTTGGTAATTTTACAGCCATGTAACTTTAGGATAGGCAAAAAAATATCCCCAACAGACGGGGTTATTCAGACAACCGCTGTAATCAGTATGCCTACTGTTACAGGGCTGGAATATTATGCCCGCCTGTTGGGGTTCTGTTGCCAAGTGTAATTTTAGACACTCCGTACTTACCGTCAGACGCTCAGTGTTGAGTTACTATGGTGTAACTTTACTTGCGCTTTTCGGTGCGAACCACTTGCGGTACGCCTGATGACGACCACATGATGGTTACTGTAACATTAGCCTGCTTGGAAGCAGAACGGATAATTGCGCCGAAGCGGGCTTTATCAGTCTTTGCTTTCGCAGACTTCATGTCAACCGAAAAGGAAGTCAACTTGAGCGCTTGCTTTGGTGTAAGTTTACGCAACGCCTCAACAAGTTGAGGTGGAACGGTTGACTTACGACCACGGCTAGTAAACTCAAGTTCGTTTTCACCAATGAACTCAAACGAAAAATCGTCAGCCATTAGTTACATCCTTGTAAGTTTTGGTTGGCAATAACACTATGCCTAGTGTTACCTCGGTGTAATTTTTGGAAGGTACACCACCTACCCATCCCCAACTTCGGTGCGGACACCGTGAGCCTACAAGTCTAAAATTACCGACTTGCCGTACCTCACGGCTGGGGTCAACCGCTAACCAAAAGTGTAGCCAAACCCAAACCCAAAAACTCAGCTTTTCTAATATTACAGAACTTTTTTTTGGGTCTATTTGGGGACATAATCCCCTAAAGTTACATCTAATGTTACAGAAGCTCATACCGTAAAGTTACATAAACTAAAATTACATTCCTGTAAAGTTACAGAGAGCCCAGGCTGTATTCCGTAATGTTACTAAAATTACAGGAAGCTACCGTAATATTACAACGGGTGTAAAGTTGACAGGACTTGTAACTTTACACCCGCCCCGCTGTAATATTACACGGAGTTTGCGCAAAAAAAAATTACAACCATGTAATTTTAGAGAGCCTACCCCGCAGGGGTTACGGGGTAGGCTACTCTTACGGGCGTGTAACTTTAGTTACTTGCGCACGATCTGCGGCACTCCGTCTGGAGACCAGAGGATCTGCACCTTGACCTTCGCCTGCACACTTGCCGAGCGAATGGTTGCGCCGATCCGAGCCTTATCGGTCTTGACCGTTGCTGACTTGACATTGACCTTGAAGGCTGACAGGCGAACGCCCTTGCCCTTTGGCATGTCCTTGATCGCCTGCACCAATGCTGGTGGAACATTAGACTTGCGACCTCGTTGGGTGAATTCCATTGAACCTTCATCAATGAATTCAAATTCAAATTCTGACATGGTTATTCCTTAGTGATCTCACTCCGTAGAGTGTGTCTCGGCGGTATTGCCTTGACATGAATAACGATAAGGCTTAGGGATAAGAATTGCAAGGTAATCAGATCGTAACAATGCCCGCAAACCCTTACCCCATATGAGATATATCACCGACATTGTTACAATTTGATTACAACTCTAAAGTTACACGAGAAACTCTAAAATTACATGATCGGGGCTAATGTTACACAGGGCGGCGAGATCGCCCAGATCGGGGGTCGTAAAGTTACACGAGTGTAAAATTACATTCCCGTAAAGGTGAGATCAGGTAATATTACATCCGTAAAGTACACTAAACTAATGATACACACGGGTAATATTACAACTGGTGTAAGTTTTAGAGAAGCGCAAAACTTACACCAGCCCCCAAGCTCTGTAATTTTACAGCTTGGTAACTTTACTGGTGTGTAACTTTACACGAGCCGTTCGCTGTATTCCTGGCTATGCTCTAGCGCCCATGAGAGACCACCCTCTTTGCCATATACCCAATCGGTCTCAATATCGGTCTCTATTTCTAGGTCGGGCGTAGTGTAGAAATCATTTACAACAGGCGTATTCTCTATTGCTAAAGTTACAGTAGGGTAACTTTCCCGAACTCTGTCAAAGAAATCCCGCACCGCATTATCCCCGATAGATTTCAGCAACGCTAATTGGCAAGCGAAAATGTCGGGCTCTGTAATTTTAGGCAGGATTACTTGCCCACCCTTACCCCTACCTCTAGGCAATAAATTACCGTAAATATCGGTAGGGAATACATCTGTCAAAACTTCCTTGACTGTAACTTTACGCAGACCAAACCATTCGGCAATATCTGCAGGCGGTACGCCATCGTCATACATCTCGCAGATATCATCTACAAGGTCGGCTGTAAGTTTAGACACTCTCATTTTTGTCTCCATGTAATTTTACCCTTGAGCGGGTTTGGTTTGGTTACAGCGTTCAGTAATTTTACAGTAGTGTTTTCACCTTCGGTTAGTCCTGGCGAAATCTCTCTGTATTCCTTTGGTGTAACTTTAGATATGCTTTGTAATATTTCTAGTATGTGTCGTAATTTCATAAGCTTATTCTAGCCTATTCTCGTGTAATGTTAGAAGTAATTTTAGGCAATTTTTGAGGCAAAAAAAGGTAAGTAATATTACTATTATGATAAAACCTGCTCTGTAATATTAGTTTCATAAACTTACACTAAACTAATCTTACAAGGGTCTAATGTTACTGCGGGCGTAATATTTGGTGAAGCTCAAATATTACGCCCGCCTGTAATTTTACAGTCCTGTAATTTTAGACAGAGACAAAGAAAAACCCCTGCGGAGGGCGCAGGGGTTTTCTTACTCGCTTGTAAGTTTAGAACTCAGTGAGTATGTCCTCAGGCAACTCATCAGTGATATCTCGCTCATCGGCATCGTCAATGTCATCGTCTAACACTTGTGCAAAAATTACACTGGCTGTCATGCCAGGGTAATTGTTGTTTTTGATAGAGCGCAAAATTTTTCCTAGTTGCTCTACGCTCTCGGCTTCATACAGAAAACTATCTGCCCATTCTGCATCGCCTTCTTGGTACTGCCAGGATACTTCGTAAGTGTTCATGTAAGTTTACCTCTCTGTATTTTTAGTAACCTTGGGTCTCGCCCAAGTTTGATGAATATGAATGTTCGCTATCTTCAATTTGTGTAGTGGTATTCAGTACCCCGCAAAACTTACATACGGCGTGGATTTGGGTAATTGTAAACTTACCATGCTGTACTTCTACGGAATTGCTACCGATGAATGAATACTCATGCGGTAGGTTATCTTTGTAATTTATGCGATTACGCATTTTGCAGGTTAGATATGACATTGTGTAATTTTACCCTTTGGTCTAATGGCTGGCATTATTGCCAACACAAACATCGTAGCAAATTTTCGTGTAATAGTAGAGGTAATTTTAGATTATTTTTTACCTAAAAAGCGGTATGTAATTTTACGATCATAAACATATATTAAACTAAAGTTACAGCTCCCTAATGTTACAGCAGGTGTAACTTTTGGAATAGCGCAAAAGTTACACCTGCCTGTAATTTTACAGCCGTGTAATTTTAGAAAACGGGGGCAAAGAAAAAGCCCCCGCTTTTGGCGGGGGCTTATCTTACTTGCTTGTAACTTTAGTCTCGTTCCATGTACCAAGCAAGTGCTACTGGCAGGATTAGCCATGACCAAAGGACTAATACCCCGTAGATAATTTTGATGATGCTCATGTAATTTTACTCCCTTGTAATTTATGAGTTGGCTAATTCTGCGATTAGTTGGCGAAATGCATCAGTTGGCAAAGACAAGTCCTGCCCGACAACTTGCGAAACTTTTTCGCTCATGCGGTCAAGGCTAATCACTAGGTCAAGTGAATTGACTAACACAGTAGATACCCAGTCACGATCGTGCATAGGCATATCGTCTGCTGTAACTTTACCCTCCAGTAATTTTGCAAGGTTGGTAACGCTATCGGCGTAATCGCAACCGTTGGTCACATAGTCAAAGTCAATTTCCAGTATGTCAAAAGTTACAGTGGTGAAAATTTCTGTAACGGTGCAAAGGCTCTCATTTAGGTAGAGCATTTTCTTTTGGAATTCGGTGGTCATGTAATTTTACCCTTCGGATTATTGGTCGGCATTATTACCGACACAATGAGCATATCAAATCCTCGTGTAATAATAGAAGTAATTTTAGACTATTTTTGACCCTATTTTTGGGGTCAGTAATATTAGTTTTCATAAAGTTACAAGCTTCTAAAATTACAAGTAGAAATATGTACTCCACATAAAGGCATAGTGTCTAATATTACAGCAGGTGTAAGTTTAGCATAGCGCCTAAACTTACACCTGCCTGACTGCCTCATAAAGATTTACTAAACTAATATTACAGCACAGTAACATACACAGTGGTGTAATGTTACACGGTATACCATGTATGCCCATGTAATATTAGAGTGAATAATTATGCAAGGTAATGCATAACTAATTAGTTGCGCCTGGTCTTACAAGGTAGTAGTATTTGGTTGTTGGGCAATTCCGCTCAACCAGTAATGAAAGGTAGTCCAATGGCTACAAGTAAGGCGAAAGCCAAAGTGTCGGTGAAAGTTGCAGTGTCGGCTACTGCAAACAAGGTAGACAAAGCCCGTACCACTAATGCCCGCAAAGGCGTAAAGCAACACTACTCCGATGCGAAAGCCGTTGCGTTTTGGCAACTCTTAGCATTGGTAGTCAAGTCACCACTAATACCTATGGAGTTGCGTGTAGCAACAAAGAACAATGCACAAGCCCGTAGGCAGTGGTGCATTGACAACAAGGCAGTAGTGGTATCTCGTGCCGATGTGACACACAAGGTACAAGGCGACCGACCAGACAATGCAGTGAGGGCTCGTCTTATCTCACTTGCCAAAGTAGACGCAAGCGCAAAGCGTGTCGGCTATGTGCGTGTGCTTGACGCATACACGGCAAGCCGTAACCCAAAGCATGCAGACATAGACAAGGTATATCTATATCGCATTGCGTAACGCTTAGGCGTTGCAATAAAGATACGGGGCAGAGATGCCCCGTATTTTTTTTGTATGCGTTGTTGCATAATCACAACACATGTGTTGCGTAAACACAACACAAATTGGTTGTTGCATAAAGGCAACAATGCCCGTGTAATATTACAAATGCGTACTAAAAATGGTACATAGTGTTGCATTTATGCAACGGGTGTGCATCCCCAGCGTAGCGACCCCTTCCACCCGCCCAACCATGCTAAAAACATTCAAACCCTTCGCATGGTTGGGCTGGTGCGGGCAGCCCAGAGCGGGGGGTCACTCTGGGCTGAACCCGAACGGGTGTTCGCAAAAGCTTTTCATAAAGAGACACACACACTAAAAATGAGACCAACCTGCCGTAAGGTTGGCTGGGTGTTTGGGGGGCGGTTGCCCGCCCCCCGATCTATCGGATCAAGCGATCCGATAGACATACACCGCTTGGCAATCGGGGTGATTTGGATTTTTGCGGGCGGTGTAATCATCAAGCACCCGAATATATCCAACTTTTTTGGCGATAGTCAGATTTTTTGCTTGACTTTTCACCCTTGCCCGAATGGAATTGTCAGGGCGTAGGGCGGGCGTAGCCTTGCCGTTTTTGATCCCGTCAATTTTTTGCACCGCAAGCCAATTTAGTTTTGGCATTTTATTATCAATGCACCATTGTCGGCGGGCTTGGGCATTGTTTTTGGTAGCCTTGCGAATTTCTGACGGGATAATTTTCGTTCCCGTTCCCGAAATTGTCGCCATTGTTGCGATCAACAATTTTGCACCATTGTCGGTGTAAAATTGCTTGACACCCTTTTTGGCGTTTTGGGTATTAGCCTTTTCTACTTTGGTGATCTCGGTTTTTGCCGAGACCGTAGCCTTGACACTAGCCTTTGCTTTTTTGGTTGCCATTTCTGACCCCTTCCGTTTTGGGCGATCCCGTTGATCACCGCTAGAAATAACGATAATGGAATATCGCAGAAAATCCAAATCATTAGACCCCGTAAAACCCTTATGGAATAAGGGTTTCATAAAAAGATCAAAAAAAAGATCAGAAAATTGGCAGGAATTAGATCAGATCGGGCATTGACCCCCCCGAACATAGGTTCGCCCCTGCGTTTTGGGGATAGCATTACATTGATTTTTTATATACTCAATTTTTCTAAAAAATGGCGTGGGCGGGAAATAGGCGGGGGCGTGTTTAAAATGCGGGAGAATAGAAAAGAGACCGCTTTGCGGGCGGTCTCTCTTTCTTCTCAGATGTTAACTATAACGGTCCTAAGATAGCGAAATTCGTTCTGCTCTCGGTGATAGTGCAGATCACGATTGCCGCTTGACACTTTTAGGGTGCCATAAGTATTATATCACTTTCGGGAGTTGCGGTAAAATCCACTGCCTTTAAGTTCAATCATCGGCGGGGAATAGATTTGTTTTAGCGGAGCGTTGCACACCAAACAATTCGGATTTGAAATTTCTTCCAGAATAGATCTCATCTCGGTATAGATGTGTCCATTAGAACATTTGTAGTCGTACTGTGGCATAGCTCATATATTATACACGGTTCGGCGGGAATGTTGAACAACCTTGTTAAATGGTTGTTAGTACTTTCGGAGCCACTCATGATAAAATTGAGTGTGCGTAACGATTATGAGATGTGGTCAATTGCTGAACACGACCACCTCTGGGTATTTGACAAACTCATTGTAGCAAAGAAAGCTGGGCATGTGTGTGGACCACGAGGTATGCCCGTTCCAAAACCCGATTTTTATATGGTGAGACCCATCTCCAATCTTGAAGGTATGGGCTTAGGAGCTCGTAAGGTCTGGATAGAACACAACACGATGGATTTGCACCCTGGAGAGTTCTGGTGTGAGTTCTTCACGGGCGATCACATTAGCGTTGATTACCACCTGTACGAGCCTGTGCTGACTGTTAAAGGTACACCACACCCAAATGCACCCCACTCTAAATTTATAAAATGGGAGAAGCTAGAAACATCCATTCCGCAACCTGGATTCTTGGGTAAGATACCACTCTTCTACAAAACAATCAACTGTGAGTTTATCGGAGGTAAGTTAATTGAGATACACTTACGAGGCAATCCCGACTTTATCTATAGCAATAATGTTGCAATACCTGTATGGGAAGGTGAAGAGATAAGCCCTCCACAATCAATGAGATTTGTTGAGGCTAAAGATATTAATAGGCTTGGGTTTTATATAGACAGTTAATCATGATATAATGGTTTATGTACGAATATAGAATTAAGAAAGTTTTAAAAGTTGTTGACGGAGATACCATTGATGTGGACATTGATTTGGGGTTTAATATCTCCTATACACAAAGAGTGCGATTGGCGGGAATTGATACCCCTGAATCTCGCACGAAAGACGCACGAGAGAAGGCTTTGGGGCTTGAGGTAAAAGACAAGCTAAAGAAAGCCATTGATGCTGCCAAGACCGTTGTTGTTAAAACCGAGCTTCCTGATAGCTCCGAGAAGTATGGGCGTATCTTGGGTTGGGTATATCTTGATGGTGATACCATCTCGCTCAACGAGCAATTGATTGAACAAGGTTATGCTTGGGGATACATGGGAGAAACCAAAGTCAAAGACTTTGACGCACTTCTGGCAAAGCGTAAGTCTTATTCGTCAAAAGACTGACGGAAACGATTCTTAATCCTGTGATTGATTAGGCGGTCATGACGATGCCTTTGGCTTAGTCCTACTTTCGCCACCCACCACAAAATAATTACCCCAAGAATGTAATATGCCATTTCATATAAGAATATCAGAAAAAGCTGGAACATCCACCAAATCCAATAAATATTATTCATCGGTATGTTTGGAAGTCAACATTGACAACCATCCTGAATGGGTGCTTAACAGGATTTGAAGCTGCGTGAAGTATATTGCCATCAAAAATTAGAGCACGACCTGGTTTTGGATACACAGCATCTTCAAGTTCATTTTTTTCATTAAAAAAATAAGTTGGTCCATCTGAGTCGTTGATGTAGTACAGAAGAACTTTATGATCAACTGGATCACCATTGTCGTATTGTAAATCAACATGAGGAACTTGCGGTTCATAATTCATCATTGGTGGATATGGAGAAGTGACATTAACTTTAGCCCGAAGTAAATTAATGTTTCCCAATCTATCTACCAGATTTCCTATCAGACTTTGAATTGCTGGAAGATGGTTTGATGCAATATCTGATTCAGACTCATACAGATGATGAGACATCTGCATCGGTGCATGCGACCATATTTCTTTTTCATGATAAATATGACTGCGGTAAAATCTATACGGCACTTTGGGATTAGTGAAGTAGTCGTAAAGATACAACTGTTCCTCTATAGGAACATAATTATCTATGATTTGCATTTGCAGTTTTTACAACCTTTACCGCATTTTTCATTATTGATATGAATTAGTGTCCCGTATGGGACTGGGGTACCCATTGTCCCTTTAAAAAAACTATTGATAGATATTGCAATTCGTGCTACATCCTCAGTGACTATTGGAACAAAGTGAAGAAGGTCAGATGGAAACAGAAGCATATCGCCAACTTGAGTTTGAACAGCAAATGTATCTGAGTTCCAATAAGTCTCTTCTTTTGGATTTAAACTCCACCTCTTAACTCCAGGTCTAAAAAACATTGTTCCATCAACCTGCTGCAGAGAAACATAGATAATACCAGAGACAATGCTGTTTTGATGGGCATGAGGTGGATGATGATCCCCTTTATCCAATCTTGTTACCCATGATGATGTCAACTCAAGACTCACATCGTCTGATGTGTTATATATGTTTTTAAAATAGTTATCAAGATTTACTTGTGCTCTGCGTTTAATATCGGAAAGGATTTCATTTTCAAGAATCGCCCTGTCATTAGTAACATAATGAACATCAAACTTGTCAGCATTGTGAGCTTGCTCAAGAAGAAACTTCATTTCTTCTTCAGTAAAATCTCTACCTATTGATGATTTATAAATAGGTGTTGCAAATGGATTATATATTGTAGCTTCCATATCTTGTTTCATATTCCTCCGTTTATTGCTGGCGAGGTAGGGCTTGAACCTACGACCCAGGGATTAACAGTCCCTTGCTCTGCCAACTGAGCTACTCGCCATTGTATTACTTAATCAACAGTATAGCAATTGTAATTGCATGAAGTGTAAAATAAATTGCATGCGTAATTTTATCTTGCTTTGACATCACACCTCTCCCTTGAAGACTGCCCTATTGCCATCTCCAATAATTTTGTATTGAATGTTTTTAAATCCAACATCAGCCATTATACCAGTAATAGCCAGCGGGTTCATCCCCCAGTAATCATTAACTTCAGTTCCGTTGTTCCTTCCAGTATAATATTTTGCTGCTGGAAAATCTACATCGGTCATATCTATGTGTGATTCAATGATTAGGTATTCCTTACACATAGACTTTGCTATCTCAATATACTGAAATGGATTTTTTGACAAACACACTACACATAGCATTAAAACATAATTAAAAGTTCCAAGTTTTTTAGGGTCTAATTCTTCAACACTTAGCACAGCTTTTTCAACTTTTGAGTTTAAATATTTATGAGCAAAATCAAATCCTCTATCTTTTGACCAAAAAGAAGATTCTTTCTCCCATATATATTTATCAGATGCTACTACTCTTTCTGCATTTCTTTTCTCACACTCAAAAGAATAGTAGCCATCCCAACATCCTACATCTAAAACAGACTTGCCTGACAAATCATTTGGAATGAAAATATCTTCTGGTTTATTCTGAAGTAAATAATTAGCACCTGGTGTATAGCAATCACCTAGATCAATTCGGTGATACCAGTTAATACTATTTATCTCATCTTGCATATTATTCATCAGAGCCCCCTCTCGGATTTGAACCGAGGACCGCTTCATTACAAGTGAAGTGCTCTACCACTGAGCTAAAGGGGCGTTTATTATAACTTTCTCTTTGTCTGTTTATTTGCAGTCTTCTTTGCAGCTTTCTTTTTTACTCTTGGTTTTGGCATATCTGGTGTTGGTAGCCATTTACCCATTGATTCTGCAAGACTATCAATAATCCTCTCATTTTCGTATTCAATAAGAGAAATTACCATCTTATGTATTGCCTTAGATTTTGGATCATCTGGATCTGGCTTAAGAACTTCATGCACAGCTTCTTCAATCACAGCCATATGACAATGAAGTAGTTCATGAACAATTGTTGCACGAATTTCCTCTGGTTTATCTTTTCTAAAATCTTTATGCAAATACATTTTTGCTAGATGCTGACCGTGAATAACTTCTGTTTCTCCAAGAGCATCAGCACTAGATGGTTTAGTTTGCATCATGATTGTCCAATTAGAAAGACCCATCATATTTTTAAGCTTGTTTACATAGCGAATGACCCAAGCATCCATCTCTTCAACTTTTGCAGGTTGTCTTGCCATCTTATATACCACAATTATCCTCTACAGCTTTCTTTTCATCTTGATCAGCAAATAGACGAACTGCATAGATACATGGATCTCCACCATCTTCCCATTCGTTATCTTCTTCATGGGTTGTTGGTAAGCCATCATGTGTTGAACATACTGGTCGGCTGATCCAGCCATTATTCATTCCAAGAAGCAACCAATCCTCAAAAGACTTTTCTATAGTCCAAGGGTTGTAGTTTTTTTCTGAGTCATAAAAATTATCTGTCATTTCTCCTCCATATAAAAGCATTTCTTAAATAAACAATACTATATGCAAATGATCCAAGTATAAAACCATATTGCTTTGTAATTACTGCATAGTATGTCCAACAACATTCTACACATATCATCCACAAAAAAGCTTCCCATCTTTTTTTACCGATAAAAAACATTCCTGCAATTCCCATTGCGGCTAATAACCACGACCACGCCTGATTACTCATGGGGTCTCCATTGGTAAAAGAAACTCTCCACGAATCCACATCAGTGCAATCGCAGCATAACCGCCAATATCAAGCAGTGTGTCATAAATGCTTTCATTTGAGACTGCATGAGTAACTCCTTTTGGTTTTGATAAAAGATTTTCTAATCTTGCTACTTTGTCATGCAATCTAATTGTTAGACCGTTAAGACCAAATCTTTCAATATTTTTAGGACCGTAATCTTTTTGTTTTTTAATCAAAGTAGATGTGAGCATATCTCTATTTAAAGATATACCACTTACTCTGCAGTAGTGTAAGGCGACAGCACCAATCATTGACCAAAGCCAACTATGGTACTGTCGGCAATACATTAACTTCTCATCATTGTCACCTTTGTAATAATGTGGATCACTTTCCCATGTTTTATTATCAATGCACCAGTCAATAATATTTTTAATATTACTGATGTGGTCGTCAGATAATTCAATGTTTAAACCATCCCAATAAAAATTGCTAAGTCTTGACTTTTGAGAAGTACCGCACTCAATGGTCATGCCAGTTATATCAAACCTATCTACAAACCAAAATAAATCCTTTACGGCTTCTTCCGCACAGTATTCCCATGATTTTGTATTTCGCACAACCACTACTTTCTCCATATCTAGCTATTTGCTCGTTCAACCTTTGGATCTACAATTTCAAAATGACCACGCTTAACCTTCTTAAAGTAAGAACGGTTTGCATTATAGAAATTGTAAAATGTTGGGAGAGAGATTTCAACATCTGTTGCTAACTGAACAGGTGTAATAACCTTGCCAACATTTCCATTAAGGAAATTTACAATATTGTCTTGCTTTGATTTTCTTCCACTCACTTGATTCACCACCTTTTCCTTGAACTTAAAAAGTTCAGCGTATTTTGAATATATTTGTTCATCAATGCTGTAATACTTAATGGTCTTTGATGGAGACCAACCTCTGTAGTGACCGTAAATAACAGAAGCAGCTTCTCTATGATTTAATACTGGAACAAGAGCAATGAGTTTGTTAAAAATAGCATCAAACTCTTTTGTTGCTGTAAAACCAGAATCTTCTTCGTTGATATTTTCTTCTGACATATGTAGCCTTTCTCTAGGTGGAAAGAGACTACCATTTTTAGAAAAGGAAATCAATGGGGTAGCAAAGTTATTTTAAAAATAAAAACAGGCACCCTCACTCATTTATAATAACCTTTCGGAATACTATAAACCTGAAGATGCCTGTTTAAATTTATTTTTTAGCTGATACTTTCTTTGCTACTTTAGTAGTTACTGGTTTTACTTCTTGTTTTGGATTATGTGATTCAATGTGTTTGTCAAGTTTATTTTCAACAACACTTACTTCGTTGTGAAGTGTTCTTAGCAAAGAAGCGACCACGCCATGATCTTTCTTGTTTTCTTCTCTTCCCTTTTGTACCAAAGCTGCCAGGATTCCTCCGACAGCAGCAATTAGAGCAACAGTTACGGCTTCCATCAGTCGTCACTATTCTGCAAGCAAGAAGCTTGCAATATCCTCAACTGACATGTCAAACTTACCGAACTCTTCTTCAAAAGAAGAAAGAACCGTAACTAGATCACTCTTCTTAACCGTTTTTGGGTCAAGTGGAACTTCTGTTGCAGCAGGCTTTGGCGAGGAAGGTGTGCTTGCACTATACGAACCAGCAGGGATTGACGATGCTGGCTTCTTTTCTGGGTCAAGAGGAACTTCTGTAATCATTCCTTTGATCAAATTTGACTGTGAGTCGTGCCATGAAGCAGCCTTGATATGGTCTTGCATCTGCGTAGCAGCAGACTTAGCCATATTTTCGTGCCAGGACTTCATTGAAGCATGATCTTCAATCATTTTACTCATGTTTTCTGTGTACTTCATATATTCTCCTTATATCAAAGATATGCTTACTAGCATATCATAGTAAATTTTTTATTACTTCATCAGCAATGCTGATTCCAATACTTTTATCCATTTCGTCTTCCATCTCATCTTCCATTTCGTCTTCCATGCTATCTTCATTTTCTGGGGTGACTACTCCATCTGGAATGATGGCAAATCTACACATTCCGTCATCCTCAACTTTTTGAGCGATAACCTTGCACACACCATCACCTTCGTAAAGAACACAGTTAGAACACTTAACTCCGATGTCTTTAACATCGTTTTCTTCAGCGCTTTCATAACCAGCCCAAATACCAGTCTCGTCTTCATTAAACTTTCCATAAGTACGAGCAATTGTTACAAGAGCATCTGCAAGCGCCGCTTCTTCTTCGGCTAGGTCTTCTGCGACCTTATAAACATCAAAACTTTTACTCACTGTTCTATATCCTCCACCTCTTTTTTTGTATTCACGAACAAGCCATGCATTTGCATAAGCGGATGGATAAACATCAAACTTAGCCTTAGCTTCTGCTTTTACCCTGGCATACAAAGCTGGATCTGTTGGAACATTTTTTGTTGCTGCTTTTTCTGTTGAAACATTTATTGGTTTCTTATCTTCTCTTTGTTGAGTTGATTCAGCAGTTCTTTTTCTTCTAACAGCAGAGGCAATTTGCTCTGGTGTCATTCTTGCCGCTCTTGATGCAGGTACACACTTTGGGTACTTTCCAGAATCCGCATCTGCACGACCACAGGGTTCAAATCCACCACCAGGTTTTGGTCTTGAAATATCAACCCATTTTTCTTTAAACCATTCCTTTAAAGACTTAATTGCGTATTCAACATCTTCTTCTGACAGAAGGTCGTCATTTTTACCAATATCACCAATAGCAAGAGCTTGAGCAAGAACTTTTTTCTTTGCAGCCTTAATTGATTCTTCGTTGCCTGGGGTATAAATATAACAAGCACCAGAGTCGCCCCATTTAAAACCTGGTTTCCCATCTTTTGAGCATTTATTTACTGGCATAATCTACAATTTTATCACACTATTCATAAATACTCACAACATCAGCCTGCTCCCAGCGCTGAACTGGGATTTGAACTCTCCAGAAGTAGGCAGCAGCATCTTCAGATGAGTATACAATTCGTGCATATGCTTTTTTAGCCCCTTCATCATAAACAGGGCATTTAGCATATGCACAAAAGTAAAGGGCTTTATATTGATATTTATCTTCATGCCAATGAACCGCATTAACAACAACAAGATTTTTATTGCAGTAAGGACATGTTCTTGTTGGATATGGGAAGTCTTTAATCACCTGTCCCAAAATCATATCTATCCTCTCCCTTATCATTGAAAATCTTTTTTCTTAGGATATAAGAAATAATTTCATCAATTTTATTCCGAGCTATTTCTACTCCATCCATTAAAGCATTTAGTTCATCAATTGTCATTTCATATTTGTCTTCTGGAGACATTATTACAAACGCTGGAACATAACTATCTTCAAAAGGCACAGCCTTAATTATAATCTGGAGAGACTCAATATCTTCTAGATTAATATCAGAGTTAAAGCTTGTTATTCTCATTTACGCTTACTTTTATTATTAATATTTGGTGGAGGTAAAGTTTTACTTTTTTCACTGCTAGATTTGTCTGCTGGTTTAGCAAACCTAATCCATTGGTAGATAAGCATAAGTAAAATACTTGCTTGAAAGCTAACATCTCTATTAAGCAATTCGTTTGCAGAGTATTTCACTCCCAGAGCGGATATAGTTAACCAGATTGCCCAGAATATGAAATTTGACATGTAGAAAGCATATCAGAAAAAAAATAAAAAAATCGTTTGCACAACAAACATTTTCTCAGAATTCATGGTATGCTTCGCATGCGGGCATGCGAGCAAACCTAGTATACTAATATACTTATAAACTATATATACTTATATACTTAGTATACTAAGCATACTAGCACTATGTTCCGAATGGAAAAGATGATAAGGTGGAAGTATGCAGATCATTGCAATTGTTGAATCTGATGATTATGGTCCTGCCGCAATTGTTGACCCTGAGCACATAAGTATTTTTCGGTTTGATGATTTTTATCTCGCCGCTACTAGATGTGTTTTTACTAACATGCCGATCAGCGTAGAAATATCTGAAGAAACAGCCAACGAGCTGATGCAAAAAGGTGTAAAATGTTTGTCTATGTCGTCAGACAAAAATGTTCTGGAGAATGAAAAAGAGTAACACCTTTAATGAAAAAAATTAGCTGGTTTAGTCTAAATCATGTAGATGTATCTGGTGACACTTGGTATAGCCAGGGTTACTACAACGCTGCCCTATCTACAATTAGAGCATTGCAACAAAAAGAATGTGCTGTGTTTTATACACGAGAAGATATTCCATATCACATCAACTTCTGTCCTCCGACTTACTATCAGCTTCAATCAAAATACAATGTTGGATATACGCCTTGGGAATCAACAAAGATTCCACCACATTGGATTGACAACATGCGTAAGTGTGATGAGATTTGGGCTACATCAGATTTTATTAGAGATATTTATATTAAACACAATGTTAATGCAAATGTATTTACAATACCTCACGGCATTTCTCCAGAGTTTTCTATCGTTGAAAGAGAGCTAACTGGTAAGTTTAATTTCTTACATGTTGGTGGTGATTCAAAAAGGAAAAATGCACAAATGGTTGTTGATGCCTTTCTTGAATTGTATGAAGGCAATACTGACTTTCAGTTAGTTCTTAAATACAACAAGTTCTGCTATGCAGAATGCTATGTTGACGATCAACTAGTTCCTGCATACAAACATCCTCAAATTATTGGAATCCCAGATAATTTTAGTACAGAAGATTTAGTTGCTTTGTATCACAAATGTCACTGTATGGTTTATCCAACAATGGGTGAAGGATTTGGAATGATACCTTTTGAAGCAATCGCAACTGGTTTGCCAACAATTGTTACAAACTTAACTGGATGCGCAGACTTTGCAAAATACGGTATTCCTCTTGAAGCTACTTTTGTAAAAGCAGATTGGCAAGATCATCTTTATGATTGTGATACTGGCGAATGGGCAAGTCCTAATTTTCAACAACTTCTTGATTTGATGGAGCATGTTGTAAATGAATATGATGATTTTAAAAAGTATGCGGTTAAATCAGCAAGAGTTATTCACTCTGAGTGGTCTTGGTCATCTGTTGCCGATAAAATTTTAAACCGATATGAATTTTATCAAAAATCTTTGTCGTAGTCCTAAGTACTAATCTTTGACTCTGCTAAGCTGACCGTCTAAACTAGTTTCTCTTACTTTCTGGAGGTATGTATATGTCGCTTTTATCAAATGATTTTATTGCTAGTTATGGTTCAAAAACTCCACCTTGGGGTTTCGGTGGTCTTGGAGAAGTTGTGTTCCTTAGGACATATAGTCGCAAGATTGAAGGAACTGATGCAACAGAATCTTGGGTTCAAACTATAAAAAGAATCATTGATGGCGCTGTTGAGATCGGAGTCCCATTCTCACAGGAAGAAGCAGAAAAACTTTTTGATCACATGTTTAATCTTAGATGCTCAGTGTCTGGCAGAGCACTCTGGCAGCTCGGTACGCCTCTTGTAAGCAAGTTCTCTGGAACTTCACTCAATAATTGTTTTTATACAAACATTGAGAAGATTGAAGACTTTGAACTTTTGTTTGATTATCTAATGCTTGGTGGTGGAGTTGGTTTTTCTGTTGAGCGTTCAAAGATTCATGATCTGCCAAAGGTAAAGAAGGTTGGATATATTACAGCAGAAAGAACTGCAGACGCAGACTTCATTGTTCCAGACTCACGACAGGGGTGGAGAGAGCTTCTTCACAAAGTTCTTGAATCTTATTTTGTAACTGGAAAATCTTTTACATACTCAACAATTCTTATTCGTGAATACGGCGCACCTCTAAAAACATTCGGTGGAATTGCGTCTGGTCCAGGAGCGTTGGTTGAAGGTTTGGTTGATATTGGCAAAGTTTTAGATAATCGTGTTGGCAAGAAACTTCGTTCTGTTGATGTGTTGGATATTTGCAACATTATTGGTCGTATCGTAATCTCTGGCTCTTCACGCCGTTCTGCACAAATCGCAATCGGTGATCCTGATGACATGTTATTCCTTCGTGCAAAAAACTGGGGAAGCGGTAATGTTCCAGCATGGAGATCAAATAGCAATAACAGTATCTATGCAGACTCATACGATGAGATTGTCCCAGAATTTTGGAAGGGTTATGATGGCACTGGTGAGCCGTATGGCTTGTTGAATAGAAAAATGGCAAGAACATATGGAAGACTTGGTGAAAAATCACCAGATCCAACAGTTGAAGGATTCAATCCATGCGCAGAAATCGCATTATCGGATGGTGAGTCTTGTAATCTTTCTACAATCTTTTTGCCAAACATTGATTCGCTTGCTCAAATGCTTGAGGTTTCAAGACTTCTATACATGGTTCAAAAGCAAATTACAAGACTTTCGTATCCATATGAAAAAACAAATACAATTGTTCATAAAAATGGTCGCCTAGGTCAGTCTGTTACTGGTATTTTGCAAGCAACAGAAAAACAAGTTGCATGGCTTAATGAAGCTTATGGGTATCTCAAGAGTTTTGATAAGACATATAGTGAAGAAAATGGATGGAATCCATCAATTCGCCTCACTACAGTACAACCATCAGGAACTTTATCGCTACTTCCAGGTGTGACACCAGGTATTCACCCAGCATTTGCTAAGTTTTATACAAGAAGAGTTAGGTTTAGCTCTGTTGATCCGCTAGTTGATGCCTGTCGCAAGCGTGGTTATAAGGTTGTTTGGGACATCGGGCTAGATGGTCGTGAGGATCATACTCGTTATGTTGTTGAATTTCCTTGTAAATCACCAGATGGAGCTGTTTTGGCTGCAAATATGACTGCAATTGACCAGCTTGAGTGGGTAAAGAAGATGCAAACTGAGTGGGCTGACAATGCCGTATCGGTAACTGTCTATTATCGCAAGGAAGAACTGCCATCAATCAAAGAATGGCTTGCTTCTAACTACGATTCTTCGGTAAAGAGTGTTTCTTTCTTGCTTCATGTTGATCACAACTTCCCATTGCCTCCATATGAAGAGATTTCAGAGGAAGAGTACAATAAATCTATTGCCAAATTGGACTTTTCAATTCCACTTCAACAAAATTCTAGCGATTTGATGATTGATATGGATGATTGTGCAACAGGTGCATGTCCAATACGCTGATATCTGAACGCCTCTGTACTGTTTTTGATTAAATCTGGTGTATAATTAAACCTATGTCGTCAGATATGATTAAAGATAAAAATATTTGGGTTCCAGAACGCTCTTATGGAGTTTGTGTCTACTTTACAGCAGAAGGGCAGGCGTTATCCGATGGTGATGGTGTCCTCTCAGCAGAGGGGGCTATGTATGACTTAAATATTGAGCGTAGAGTTCTAGAGGCTGGAAAGTATTGGACTGGCGATGATGATGGACATGTTAGATGGATTGCTGGTGGTAGAAAAATTTCTGCCTCAGAAAGAGATGATCAGGCAGAAAGACTAGCTAATGGGTTAGTTGCTGATCCATTTGAAGACATGTTTGATGAACACTTTAACAACAGGAGATAATATGCAAAAGAAAATGGAACTCGTAGAAGATAGTTTTGTTGATGATGAAATTGATGATATCTCCTATATGGGGTTTACTTCAAAAACAGAAGATACAGATCCGTTTTCATTTGTAAAAATTTCATCCCTATCTCCAAAAATGAAGCGCAAAGCAATGCGCTTGCAAAAAAAACATGAAGGAGAAGATGGAACTAAGTCAAAATATGTTGATCCAGAAGTTGTCAGTGGATATTCACTTTATGACATTGTAAATCCACCATACGACCTTGATACACTAGCTGGATTGTACGACCAAAGTGCAATTCACTATGCAGCAATTAATGCTCGTGTTATGAATACAGTTGGTCTTGGATATGAGTTTGTAGAAACACTCAAGGCTAAGAGAAAAATTGAAAAAGCTCAAGGCAGCGAAGAAAAAATTACAAGACTAAGACAGCAATATCAAGACCTTAAAGAAAATCTTGATGAGACATTTGAGAGTTTGAATATTGAAGAAACATTGATTGAAACACTGGTTCGTGTATGGCAAGATGTTTTAACTGTTGGAAACGGATATCTTGAAATTGGTCGTAACAATTCTGGTCAAATTGGTTACATCGGTCATGTTCCAGCAACTCTTGTTCGTGTACGCAGAAAGCGTGATGGCTATGTGCAGATTGCAAAAACAAATAAAATTCAAGCAGTATTCTTTAGACAATTCCAGGATAAAGAAACTCCAGATCCAATTAATAATGATCCAAAGCCGAACGAGTTGATTCACTTTAAAATTTACTCACCAAATAATACATATTATGGCATTCCTTCAGCAGTTTCTGCTGCTACAGCAATTGTTGGTGATAAATTTGCAAAAGAATACAATATTGACTACTTTGAAAACAAAGCGATTCCTCGTTATGCAATTCTTATTAAAGGTGCAAAGTTAAGCAATAAGTCAAAACAAGAATTGATCAATTATTTCAGGAATGAGGTTAAAGGTCGCAATCATGGAACGCTGGTTATTCCAATTCCAGCAAATCTTGGAACAGATACTGATATTAAATTTGAAAAACTTGAAGCTGGTATTCAAGATTCCTCTTTTGATAAATATCGTAAATCAAATCGTGATGAAATTCTTGTTGCAAACAGAGTTCCTGCGCCAAAAGTTGGTGTTTATGATAACGCAAACTTGGCTGTATCAAGAGATGCTGATAAGAGTTTTAAGATGCAAGTTATTGGACCAGACCAAGCAATTGTTGAAAAGAAGTTAAATAGAATTATTGCGGAATTTACCGATCTTATGGAAATCCGCTTGAAGAAAATTGATCTCGTTGATGAAGATATTCAGTCAAGAATTAATGATAGATATCTTCGTACAGAAGTGCTTACCCCTAACGAAGTTAGAGGTCAAATTGGTTTGCCAGAAAGATATGATGGAGATTCCGTTTTGCCTTTCCCAACAAATGTTAAGAAAGAACAAAATGCTGCTGGTAATCCTGGTCCTGGTGCGCCTCCAGGTAATGATAACAATTCTGCTGCTAATCCTCCTAAGTCACCAACTGGTGACGGAGCAACGAGTGATCCAGTAGCAGATGGAGCCCAAGCAGAGCGTGGTGAAAATCAAGATTCTGGAGTGAACAATGATTCAACCAGTAAATTCAATCAAGGAGAAGAATTATGAGTGAAAGCACTTTGGTGTATTCAAATAAAAATCTAGTGACAGCTGATGGTGCTGTTAGTATAGGTCTTCACACAAGTGAAATCTATGTTTATAATAAAAACGGGACCGATGTTGATATTAAGCTCAACGGAAAGTACACCGTACTCATCCCAGCAGAATCTACAGAGTATGTAGGAATTGATGGTGATTATACAACTATTGAGGTTGTTACAGCAAACTCAGCAGTAGCTGTTTTTGCTCTGGGCTGATCCATGTACGGCTCGTTAGTTTATTCAAATGTCTCAATAACACCTGATAATGGTGTTGTTAATATTGGACAGCACACAAGTGCAATATATGTTGTTAATTTAAATAAAGATGATGACACAACAATTAGGCTTAATGGAAAATATAATATATTTCTATCCCATGTGCCAAATGGTTCTGTTCATCAATATGAGAAAATACCAGGTGATTACACAACAATTCAGGTGCTAACTGCAAACACTAGTGTTGCTGTCTATGCAGTAGGATAATTTGCAATATTGCGGATTATAATATATGCTTGTAAGTTACGAGGGCTAAATGTCAGATTTTAATATTTCATTCCCAATTGATATGATTAAGAGGGAGCAAAGAATTGTAGTAGGTATTGCTACCGCAGACAATATTGATAAAGCTGGTGATATTGTTGATTTTGAGGCATCCAAAGAAGCGTTTGCAAATTGGGGTGGGAATATTAGAGAAATGCATGCCCCAATTGCTGTTGGCAAAGCTGTTAAGTACGAACCTGTTACAATTAAAGGCGTTGATGGCACAACATATAATGCAGTTAAAGTAGAGGCATATATCTCAAAAGGTGCTGAAGATACTTGGCAAAAGGTTCTTGATGGAACCCTCCGCTCTTTTTCCATCGGTGGAAAAGTTATTGAAAAATCAGAATCAGCAGACAAAATGTTTCGTGGTAAGCCAGTAAATATTATCAAAAAGTATGTACTTGGTGAATTAAGTCTTGTTGATAATCCAGCTAACGCCTTGGCGACAATTGATATTATCAAAATGAATGAAGATGGCGGTTTAAAGTATGCGCTTGATTGCGATCTTGACTGCCAGCTTGCAAAAGCAAAACAACCTCTAAAAGATCCAAAAGGTGGTCTTACTGCCGCTGGAAGAAGACATTTTAAGCAAACAGAAGGTTCTAACCTTAAGCCAGGTGTTAAAGGTCCAGCAGACACTCCAGAAAAAATGCGCCGCAAAGGTTCATTCCTTACTAGATTCTTTACTAATCCATCTGGTCCGATGAAAAAGCCAAATGGCGAACCAACAAGGCTTGCGCTCTCAGCTGCAGCTTGGGGTGAGCCAATTCCTCAAGATAGAGCAGACGCAGCAAGACTCGCTGCAAAAGGTCGTAGATTACTTGAGCGTTATGCTAATTCAAAAAAGAAAGGTTTCTTAGAAAACGATTTTGACGAGGATTTGTTGAATGTTGTTTTGGAATTAATGAAGGATGAGGGTTGTGGTTGTGGTTGCAATTCCTGTGAAGATGTAGAGAAGGATGCTTCTGTAACAACAGAAAATGCAGAATCAAAGTATCCAGCAAGAAATGGTATCACATCACCAACAATGCCTCCTTTCCCATCCAGCTCTCCAAAGTTCAAGCCAAAAAAGAAAGCTAAAGAAGAAGAAAGCCCTTGCGGTGAAGGTTATCACCAAGAGGGGTTGAAGAAGGGTAAAGATGGAAATATGATTCCAAATTGTGTTTCAAATAACCCTACTGAAAAGAAAACAAAAAGCGAAATGTTCTCACAAGAGGATGAACTTTTTGGTACAATTAAGGAGATGATTGAGAAAATGGATTCTATTATTCAGCAAGACTCTGAATTGCAATTAAATGATACTTATGATAAGATCTCTGACATGAATGAACAGGAAATTAATAAACTTAGTCTATTGAAAAAGTTTATCGGATGGCTTGTTCCAGATGTCGCAGAAGAAACAACTTCAACTTCCGTTGAAGTAAGTGGAGACACACAGGAGGAAGAAATGGACATTAATGTTCTTAAAGATGCTCTGAGTGCTGTTGTTGATGAAAAACTGGCTAGTTTTGCTACTTCAATCAAGGAAGAAGTTGAAGCCTCTGTTCAGGAAAAAATTGAAGCAGTTGCTAAGGGTTTTGAGGTTCAGAATTCTGAACTTCAGCAAAAGCTGGAAACAGCAGAATTGGCTCTCGCTGAGCAGACAGAGAAGGTTGAGGCATTTGCCACAGCTGGCGCTGTTAAAAAGAGCGTAGATCCAGAAGATGATGAAGAAGTAGCAGAGGAAGCACTCGTTAAGTCTGCACCTACTTCATTCTGGAAGAATACATATTTGCCACAGGAGTTAATTAACTCCCTAGGTTATAGGTCATAAGGTAAGGAGGAAAAACTACTATGGCATCACAAGAAGAAATTTTGGCAAAAGCCAACGAAGTCACCACAGCGGTGGTTTCAAACAGCAGCCCAGTCAGCGGTGGTGGTGGACTTCTCTACCCAGAGCAAGCTAACCGCTTCCTTGACTTTGTTGTTGATCAATCAGTATTGATGAAGAACGCACGAGTAATTCGTATGCGTACACCACAGATGGACATTGACAAGGTGTCTGTCGGTACTCGTTTGCTTGCAAAGGCAACCGAAGCAACAGATGATGGCGCAAACGCAGCTGTCACATTCAGCAAGGTATCGCTTTCAACTGTAAAGCTCCGTCTTGACTGGAATATTTCAACAGAATCGTTGGAAGACAACATTGAGGGCGCTTCGCTGGAAGACCATATCGCACAGATCATGGCTCGCCAGACAGCAAACGACCTTGATGACTTGTTTATCAACGGTAACACATCGTCAAACAACGGTCTTTTGAAGGCTTTGGATGGCTTTGTTAAGCTTGCAAGAACAAGCGGAACTGTTGTAGACTTCGCAGGAAACAATGTTTCCCGTTCAGTATACGACAAGGTTCTCCGCAACTTGCCAAGCAAGTACTTGCAACGCCGTAATGAGCTGCGATTCTTCACAGGTCCAGGCATTGTTCAAGACTCAATCTACAGCTTGGGTAATCCAAACTCAGCAACTGAGGCAACAGCAGGCGCACCTGCTCCAATGTCAACAGCTGGTGAAATGGCATTCTTGCAAGGTGCAATGAGAGCAAATGGTGGTCCAGGTTCAACTGGTCTCTCGCCATTCGGTATTCCTCTGATTGAAGTACCTCTAATGCCAGAAACAGTAACTGGTGACTACTCAGCAGCAGCAGGTTCGCATGGTTATGTAGAGCTTACATTCCCAAATAACCGTGTAATTGGTATCCACCGTGACATCACAGTGTACCGCCAGTTCAAGCCAAAGACTGACACAATTGAGTACACACAGTACATGAGAGTTGCAAGCAACATTGAAAATGCCGAATCGTATGTAATCGGTAAGAATGTTAAGTTGCGCTCACTCTAATTTAAACAATTAAAGTAGATATTGGGCGGGGTTCAAACGAACCCCGCCTTTTATCATGCCTAATTGATTTAATTAAATAAAAGTGATAATATTGATCATATGACTAATAACGAAACAAGCGTAACATCCGAAAATATTAATAAACCAAAAAAAGCAGTAGCAAAAAAAGCTGCAGTGAAAAAAGAAATTACTCAAGAAAATATTTCTAAAGAAGGAAATGTTTTTGTTGTTTTTGAGAGCGGAACTGCTTATGTAACAGCATCTGGTTTTCGTTTTTCACAAAGAAATAAAATAGGCTTGCTTCCAGCAGAAGAAGCCAACTTGCTTCTTGCATTAGATAATTTTAGATTGCCTAGTGATGAAGAAAAGGAAATGTATTATACTAATCAGGAGGATTAATAATGGCAGGCAATCTTACAAACTATCTTGAGAACAAACTTATTGATCACTTCCTTGGTACCGCATCGTATACAATGCCAGCAGATGTCTATGTAGCGCTATTTACAGTCGCTCCATCTGATGCAGGCGGTGGAACAGAAGTTACAGGTGGTTCATATGCTCGTCAAGTTGCAACATTTAGCAGTGCATCAAGTGGTGCAACATCAAATGATTCAAACATTGACTTTACAGGAATGCCAGCAGTAACAACTGTAGCAATTGGTATTTTTGATGCTTTAACAAGCGGAAACATGTTGTTGTACGGAACACTTACAACAAATAAAACAACAGATGCTGGGGATACTTTAAGAATCGCAACAGGCGATCTTGATATCAGCATTGACTAAGGAGTTTTAATGCTGAGAAGAGAATTTACAGGAGCTGCGCTAAGAACAAACCTAAGTGCAAATATTTCAAGTGGTGACTCTTCTTTTACCGTAACTGACGCTACTGGTTTTCCAACTGGTTCAAACCCATTTGCAGTAGTTATTGATAGAGGAACATCTGATGAAGAAAAAGTTCTCATTTCCTCAAGAAGTACAAATACTTTTACAATCCAGACTCGTGGTTATGACGGAACAACGGCAAGATCACACACATCTGGTGCATTCGTAGATCACATTCTTGATGCAGCAACGATTCAGGACATGAATACGACAACTTATGACAATGAAGTTTTAATGTGGATGGGGGCATAAATGGCAAATCTAGTTCCAAAATCTTTTTATCTTGGCAATTCAACGGGCTCTAATGTTTATACGGTATCTAACACTGCTGGTAATTATTCAATTATTAAATCAATTAATATTTGCAATACTAGTGATACTGCAAATGCTACAGCCGACATTCATATCCTTGTAGCTGGAGCATCGCCATTGGCTAATAATAAAATTATTAGCAATGCTAATATTATTAAAAACGATGTCCTCTACTACAATACATCTATAGTCGTACCAGCAAATAGTAATGTTTATGTTGCTTCAAGCAACTCTTCAATTACATTTAATATTAGCGGGGTAGAGTATGCCTAATCTTGTCAATACTGGAAGTGGTACAGGTGGTTCTGGCGCATCTGCAATTATAACTTGGGATCCGACAAAAGAAGAGTTTAAAATTGGCGATAAGTTTTATGGGTTTCAGTACTATCCAGCAAATGCAAAATTGATAATCCAGGAAATCCTTGAACCAACTATTATTACAAATGAATATGACACTACATCTAATGTGGTTTCAATTCCAAAACATAGACTAGGGGACACATTTACTCCAGACAATGAGTATTTTGATCCTTCAGATCATGATATATATAAAAACTGGTTAACCAGCCAAGCTGCATTAACATTTTCTTGGTATACTGGTAACGAAAAGAATTTAATAGCGGAGGTTGCATAAATGGCTGCAATAGATCTTGGTAGACTAAGGTTCTATCATCAAGGTGTGTATAGTGGTGCTACCACATATGAAATTAACGATGTTGTCTCTTATGGTGGTAAATCATATGTATACATTAGCACAACTAATGCAAGCGGCAATCTTCCAACTAACACAGATTACTGGAGCGTCATGTCCGAAGGGCAGGACTACAAAGGAAACTGGGCTACAACAACTGCTTACAAAGTAGATGATATTGTTGTTAGAGGTGCTTCAACATATATTTGCTTAGTTGCTCACACTTCAGGAACATTCTCTACTGATCTAAGCGCAAATAAGTGGGAATCATTTACCCGTGGTATTAGAAACCGTGGTTCGTGGGCTGCAAACACAGCTTATTTGAAAGACGATGTTGTTTACAATGGTATTGACTATGTAATTGCCGCATCAGATTTTACATCAAACTCTCCTGGATTTGCTGACGAACCAGGTGGTAGATGGGAGACCATTGTTAATGGTGCTGATCCAATTCCAGCGCAGGTTGATAACGCAGGTAAACTGTTAACAACTGATGGAACAAATGCTTCTTGGACATCAACTCCAAGCGTAAATACAATTGCCGTTGCTGGAAATACCTTTATTGGTGCAAATGCTGGGACATTTGCAAATACACTGACTGCCCCAACGCTTGTTATTCAGTCAAATGTAACTACTTATTCACAAGTAGCTTTTAGAAACCTTGGAACAAATGCAAATAGCTCAACAGACTTTATTGCTTATTCTGATATTGGTGATGATGATACTGGCTGGATTGACATGGGTATTACATCGTCAAACTTTAACGATCCATCATTCACCATTACTGGTGCTCATGACGGATATGTATTCGTAGAGGCACCAGCAAACTCAGCTGGTCACGGTAACTTGATTCTTGCAACTGGTGGTAATGGAACACAAAATAAAATCGTTTTTGCTGCAGGTGGTTTGTCAAGTGATAAAACCCAAATGGTTATCACTCCAAACACATCTGTTGCAATTAATATTGCAACCAACTCCACAAGCGCTACAAGTGGTGCTTTAACTGTTGTTGGTGGTGTTGGTATTGGTGGTAATGTTTACATTCAGGGTAATACAAATATTCAGGGTACAATCACCGTAGGTGGTGGTGCTTTTGAATCAAATAACCTCACCGTATCAGACCCAATTGTTTTCATGGGAAATACAAACACTGGTGATACCTTTGATCTAGGCTTTGCTGGTAAATTTGTTGATGGTTCTACTAAGTATGCAGGTCTTTTAAGAGATGCTTCTGATGGCGGTAAATTTAAGCTGTTTACAAACCTAACATCTGCTCCTACATCAACAGCAAACTTTGCTGCAGCAGCGAGCGCATCATTGGTTTTGGCAAATATTGAAGCAAGCGGAAATGTTGTAATTACATCCAATGTCGCTTCAGCAAATACAACATCTGGATCACTTGTTATAACAGGTGGTGCTGGTATCTCTAATAATGTTTTTGTTGGAGGAAATATTTCAGTTGCTGGAAACGCAACTATTACAACAGATCTTGCTGTAACTGGTAATACAACTTTAACAGGCGGTCTGACAGTATCTGGACCACTGGTAGCTGCAGAAATGTCTGAAGTTGCAACATCTGGAACAATCAGTACGAATGTTCTGACACTTGACTGGACATCTACTAACATCAGTTATGTAAGTTCTCCATCAGCAAACTTTACAATCAATGTTACCAATGCTCCAACTACAAATGATAGAGCATTGTCTGTAACTGTAATTGTTACTCAAGGAGCAACTGCCTATATTCCAAGCGCATTGCAAGTTGCTGGTTCCGCACAGACAATTAAGTGGTCTGGCGGTGCTGCTCCTGCTGGAACGGCAAGCAAGATTGACATCTTCAGCTTTGTATTGCTAAGAACAGGAAGTGCATGGACAGTATTCGGTAGTTCAAGCCTGAACTACTAATCGGAGGATATAATGGGTTTTCTTTTCAAAGCATCTAAAAGTCTTGGACCATTTAGCCCAAGGCAACTTCTTGCAAAGCTATCAAGATTTACTGACACTTTTACGGCTGGAAATAGCTCATCTCTCTTGCCGACAACAACCGCTACTTATGAAGCGGTTCGTGGAACATGGGGCGTTATTAGCAATAAAGCCTACGCTGTAACTACTCCAGGCAACTACGCAGTAGCTGTTATTGATGCAAAAACAGAAGATGTAAGAGTAAAATCAACAACTGATAACACCCATGCTGGTGTTGGAGTTTCTTTTTGGGTAACTGATTCCAATAACTGGTGGGGAGCTCATAGTAAAAAGGTTTCTACAACTGGAACTCCTTATACCTGTCCATCTGGTGGTACATTGAGCGGCACTAACTGTAACTATACATATGGCGCAACAGGAACTCCTACTCAAACATACTACTACTACTGCCCAGGTGGTTACACATATCATGGTATTTGCTGTCTTTTAAATGGTCACGAATGGGTTGGTTGCATTGGAGCATCAGCAGCACCTGGACCTGTAACTGTTTCATATAGCTGTCCAAGCGGCGGCTCTTTGAGCGGAACAACATGTTATGCATCATATGCAGCAAGCTTAACGACATATTATGTTCATACACTTGAAACGGTTAAGAGTACTGCTGGGACAGTTTCTACTGTTGCCTCAACAGCTATTGCAAATACAACAAACAACAGTGATTATGTCGCTTATGTTCAAGCCAACACTGGAGTATCAAGTGCTACAATAACAGCTCAAATGACATCTGGAGGCGCTGTCGCTTCGTACACAGCTCCATCTGGAACTCCAGCAAAGGCTAAAAAACATGGTATGCTTGTTGGTCCAAGTACATTGAATGCTGGAACAACAATTACAACATTTGATTACGATCCACTTTAATCCAAGAAGGAAGTGAAAATGGAAGAGTCTAATAAAAGCAAGGCTAAGCAACGCCTTGATATTTGTAAACAATGCCCTCGTCTATTTAAACCAACTATGACCTGCAAAGAGTGTGGTTGTTTTATGAAGGTCAAAACTCATTTAATAAATGCTACCTGTCCATTGAATAAGTGGTAATATTGTTGATATGAAAAACTACGAAATAAAGAAAACAACAATGGGACCAGCCGTTATTTATGAAAACGAAATTCTTTTTTTGGATCAAACAATAAGCTTTTTTGATATTATTGAAGAAAATCCAGAATTTTTATGGGACATTACCGATGCAGTAATTGCTCACTATGATGAGCAAGTTGCTCTGTTCAGATCGGCACTCACAGATCGTCATACAGCAAGTGCTGCTTCAATTCATACAACAGTAGCTATTATAAATAATTATTGGGAATTGATATTTGATAAATACCCATCATACAGCCAGTCAGTCTTGAAAGCGCAGGGTGAAGATGCTGTCTGGGATATGTCTGACCCTAAAAAGGCTCTAATTCATCAATTCTATACAAAGGCTGATCTTCATGATAATCAATCCTAATTTTGGCTATAGTGTTATACACCCATTTATTGCTTTAAGCAATGTCTTTACAAATGAAGAATGTGATTTGATTAGTGAAATAGGAAGCAATCATCCAATGATGGATTCTGTTGTCGGTGGAACTGTTTCAATGAGCAGTCCAATTAGGCAATCAACAAATTCCTTTGTTCTTCCAAACTCAGAGACAGAGTGGATATTCAATAGATTAATTGAGGCATCTACATTTGTAAATGATAAATATTTTCAATATGATCTTTACGGATTTTCATTTTTTCAATACACAGAGTATGGAAGTAACTTTGATCATTATGACTGGCATATGGATTTGGATCCGATTAAAGATGTTGAGATTGGCTATGTTGCATCTGCAAGAAAATTATCTGCGAGCGTCATATTGAGCGACCCTAGTGATTATGAAGGTGGAAATTTTGAAATATATCAAAAATCAGATAACACAGCTGAGCATACTGTTAATCAAGAAAAAGGAAGTATTATTTTTTTCCCGTCATATTCAATGCATCGTGTTACCCCCGTGTCAGATGGAGTAAGAAAGAGTCTGGTTGTTTGGATAGAGGGTCCAAAGTTTAAATGAGTTTAGATATTAGATTTGTTCCAATTGGGAAATTAGCAGCTACAGTAACGCAAAGTCCAAAGCCAGCAAAAAATTATATTCCTGAATGGTGGAAGAAAATTGATTCATACATTGGCGGGAAAGCAGATTTTTTATCTGATTCAAGTCTTAATACTACTGTAAAACACTGTATGCCATATATTGATGCCCTTACTGGCGGCTATATTCAAGAACTATCAACTGATATTTATATAGATATAAAAAAAGATATAGATGATAATTACATTATTAAAATAAACCATTCTCTTCAAATTCCAGGTCTTGTTCCAGTAAAATACCGAACATACCCTAAAAATGCTTCAATTCAAAAATTTCCAGAAGGCTATTATCCAATTGAATTCACTTGGTCTGAAAACTGGATAGCTGACACTCCAGACGGATGGTCAACGCTATATACTCATCCTATGAATAGATATGATTTACCATTTATAACACTGTCTGGTTTGGTTGATACGGACAGGGGTAAGGTTAATATTGATGGTTCAATACCATTCTACATCAAAGAAGGATTTTCTGGGGTCATCCCAGCAGGAACACCTATCTATCAGATGTTACCTATTAAAAGGGAAGCTTGGGTATCTGATGTTGAAGAGTATAGCGAGTATAGATATTTTAGAGATTTACCTAAGTTGAAAAAATATTTTACTGGCGGTTATGTAAAAAACATTTGGCACAAGAAGAGGTATGAGTGATGAAGTCAAAAGAATCTAATGAAGTTATTGTTTACTGGTGTCCGTGGTGGGCTCCAGAAGCTGGTGTGAATTTAGATTTAGTTTATCAAAATCCAGTTAGTATATATAAAGATTTTATTTCAAGATCTGATGCCGAAAGACCATATGCAAATTTTATAAACTGTCCAGCAGTATCGGAAAAGTTCAAAAGAACTTTTATGGTAAGGAATACTGCTGAAACAGCATTGAGATGTGATGTTGATGAAAATAATGAAATAAAGATAGTTTTTTTAAACGAAAGAACAACAAATACTGCTGCGGGGATAACTCATCAAGCTACTTTAAAAGACAATATATTGTTTGAATATCATATGGCGTATGCACTTTTTTCAGAAGAAAGTTTAACCTTAGCAACAAGTTCGCCGTACTTTCATAAAGCACCTCATATGCAGTATGGAGCGATTGTTCCAGGAAGTTTTGATATTGGAAAATGGTACAGACCTATTATTTCTGAATTTAACTTATGGGAAGGAAATAATAAGTTTCATATTCAAGCATATGAACCCCTGATGTATTGGGAATTTTTTACTAATAAAAAAGTTATCCTAAAAAGATACGAGCGAACACAGAAATTATATGATATTACAAGTTCAATTGTTAATTTTAAATTAGTTAAAAGAGGATCAAACATGTTGTCAAGATACAAGAGATTTGATGAGTCAGCTTTAAGGGCTATTATTCTTAAAGAAATAAAAAATAATTTAGTGGAGTAATTATGAAAATCGTTATTGCTGGATCAGGCACTGCTGGTCTAATATCTGCAATATATCTAAAACAAGCCTTCCCTAATTTTAATATAAATGTTATTTCATCATCATCTATTGGAATAATTGGAGTTGGTGAGGGTTCAACAGAGCATTGGAAAACTTTTCAAGACTACTGTGGAATAGATCCAGTAGATATGATTTTGAAAACAGATGCTACTTATAAATTAGGGATTAAGTTTGAGGGGTGGACAAAATCCGTCAATTCCTATTTTCACAGCGTCAATTCATTAGGTGCCTTACATAAGGGTTCATTTATACCGAGCTACGCAGATTCTGTTTTAAAAGATGAGTTATTAACACATAGATTTTCATCTCTTGGGATAGAAAAAAATATGATTGATGCAGACAAGGATTATCCTTATCACGCCAATCAATTTCATTTTGATACTTTTAAAATAAATGAATATTTTGTAAATATAGCAAAACAAAGAGGTATTTCTTTTATTGACGATGAAATTGTCAGCATAAAAAGAGATTCTGAATCTGGATTTGTAACTAGTATTTGTTTAAAAAATAACAAAGATATTGATGGTGATTTTTTTATTGACGCAAGCGGTTTTAAAAGAGTTTTGATGAGTAATTTTGAAAATCAAGAATTTGTTTCCTATAGCGAATATTTGCCATGTGATTCTGCTATCGCATTCCCTACAGAAAGCGATCCGTCTGGACAAATTAGACCGTACACCAGAGCTGTCGCAATGAATAGCGGGTGGAGATGGGAAATCCCAACTCAGAAAAGGAGGGGTAATGGATATGTATTCTGTTCAAGATATTCAAGCGAAACAGATGCGATTGATGAGCTTTCCCAAACTTTTTCTAGGGAGATAATACCAGCAAGATCTTTTAAGTTTGAACCTGGTTACTACAAAAAAACCTGGCAATTCAATTGCGTTGCAATTGGTTTATCTGCTGCTTTTGTTGAGCCATTAGAGGCAACTTCAATCAGCACCACGATTCAGCAAGTGATGGTTCTCTCCTCTCATTTATCAACTTTTAATAAAAACACTAAATTTGGAATTGATGAATATCACAAACATATTGACTCAGTTATGGAAAATATATTAGCCATGATATCCATGCATTATATCTCAGATAGAAGAGATACCCCCATGTGGAATGAACAGGTTCATATGAAGAAACCAGATCTGGTTCAAAGACTTCTTGGTTTATGGCAAGAAAGACTGCCCGAAGCGCAAGATATTCCAAGATCTGGTTTTGAGTTATTTCATGTCTATCATTTTTATCATGTAGCTCAAGGTCAAGGTTTAATTAATTTAAATAATGCAGATATTCAGCTAAATGCATATGATTCAAAAAAAATAATAAACAATTGGTATAATACATTCAATCATGCAAGAAATTTAAAGCGCCTTGTTGATCATGGAATGGCGCTGAGGGGGTTGTATGGTAGAGATAGATAATTTCATTCCACAGTTTTATCAAGATTCAATACTTAATACTTTGCTGGAAAGCAATATTGATTGGCGTTATGTTGATGGTGTTGCTGGGACAACAACAAGTGTAAAAACTCCTGGGATTAAGATATCAAAAGATCAGACTGCGTTTTACCATGTCGCCTTTAGAGATGGAAAACCTGAATCTCATTTATTTTATGCATTAAGACCTATGATTTATGCATTAGAGGACTATTTAAGAAGACCTCTATCTGACCTGTCAAGAATTAGAATTGGGTTAACAAAACCTTCCTGGTTCCCAGGCTATCACGCACCGCATGTTGATTTCTATGCAAGGCATAAATCTTTGCTATACTATGTAAACGATAGTGATGGAGACACTGTGTTTTATAATGAAAGGTTTCAAGGCGATACCAATCTAAATAAATTTACGGTGCAAAAGAAGATAAGTCCCAAAAAAGGTAAGGCTGTTATTTTTGACGGGGATCACTACCACAGCTCTGGTATTCCAAAAAATACTTTAAGAAGAGTTGTTATTAATATTAATTACAGGGTGGACTGATGGTTGTTGTAGATAACTTTTTACCAAAATTTTATCAAAAATCTATTTATGATAGTATTATTTTTGAACAGACACCTTGGACAGTTATTGATGGGGTAAGTGGTGCAAGTTCAGATGTTTCTGTCCCTGAAACAAACATATTAAAAACACAAACTGGTTTTTATCATGTTTGTTACGGAGATAATCAAGTTTATTCTAATTTATTTTATGGTCTTAGACCAATAATTGATGCAATTAGTCACTATCAGCAAGAGCCTGTAAAAAATCTCCTCCGAATCAAAGTTGGGATGTTTATTAAATCACCAGAGGCTGGATCTAATTCACCTCATGTTGATTTTTCTGACAACCATAAGACTTTTTTATATTATGTAAATGATAGCGATGGAGATACTATTTTTTATAATGAGAGTTATAGAAAAGGGTATAATATTAGTAAGTTCACAGTAAAGGATCGCATAGAGCCAGTAATGGGTCGTGCAGTATTTTTTAATGGACTGCAATATCACAGCTCATCCCCCCCTTCTGTTAATGACAGAAGGGTTGTAATTAATGTAAACTATTTGTGAGGTTATATGTTTAAAGTTATAGATAATTCAATTCCATTTCATTTCCAAGAATCACTGAAGCAAATTGTTCTTGACCCAAATCTTCTTTGGTCATACGCCGAACATTTTTCCTCGGATGGATTGGTGAATAACCCTAAGAGAACAAAATATATCTCAGAAGGTATAGATTTTCAGAGAAGCTATGGTTTTAATCATAATCTTTATTTTTATCAAAACGGTGCAGAAGTGCAGAAGACTCCATTATTTGATCATTTCTATCCCGTTGTATATTCTTGGATGGAGCAAATTGATATCGTCAGAGTAATCAGAATGAATTTAAGATTGACAACTAAAATAGCAGACAAACCAGTTGTTGATGAACCACATGTTGATTATAGCGATAAAGGAATTTGCACTGTGGTTTATTATCTTTTTGATACCGATGGTGAAACAGTTTTTTTTGATAGAAAATTTCAAAAAGGCGATCCTTCGCAAGATGAAATTGAATTAACACCTCTGCACTCAATATCACCAAAACAAGGTCGTGCTGTATTTTTTGATTCCGACACATATCACTCAGCATCTCATCCATCATTAACAAATAATAGAGTAACCCTTAATGTTCAGTACCTAAGTTCGGAGTTTGAAGGTGCTTAAGTTAAAAGATATCAAGACTGTTTCAAAAAAATGGGGCAATCGTGACTATTGGACTAAAACAAATATAGTTGAAGCTTGGGCTTTTATGACCAAGATTGCAATCATATTTCCAGGTTTGTTGTTTGGTGTGCAATGGTGGTGGTTATATGTTTTTGCACTTGCATCAAGCTTGGCTTTGATATTAACATCAACTATTAAAACAATGCCAACTATTATTTGGTTCAACATCTGCTGGGTAGTGCTTGCAACTTTGTCAATAATTAAAAACTGGTGGTGGTTTTGATGTGTCCATTTAGCATTGTATTTATCGTTATTCTTATTGATAGATTTAAAAGTTTTGTCAAATTAACTCTTTCTAAGATATAATCTTTATGTGAAAAAATTATTTTCTGTGTTGTGCCTTTCAATAGGCTTGCTTTCATGCGGGTATGACGGTGGTTATCGCTACCCATGCCAAGACCCAGAAAATTGGGAGAATGAAGAATGCAACCCTCCAGCATGCAAGGTAGATGGGGCTTGTACAGAAGACTTGCTCGGATTCAATCCGTCATCAGACACAGCCCCAGAAGACACCGTTTTAACAGAGGAGATAGTAGCGCCATGAAAAAAAGATTAACTCCAGAAGAACTAGATGCTCGTTTAAAGTTTGTTATCGGATGCATGCTCGGAGCTGTTTTACTTATTACCACTGTTTTTATTCTTTATGCACTCGTATTCGTGACACAACCAATTGGTGCTCAAGCCGAAAACGACAAGATGTTCTTCGGCGTTCTTTCCTCGGTTGCAACATTTATTACAGGAACATTGGCTGGTCTGATGATTTCTACAGGAAGGAATAAAGATAGCTCTTCAGAGGAATGATGAGAAAGATATCTTTTAGTAAAGGTTCCTGGGCATTAATTCCTGCACTAGTTGTCTCATTGGTATCTATATTTATCTCATCATCAAGTGTGAATGCAAATAACACTATTCCAATACCAAATGCAGGTTTTGAAGATAATACATTTACTGGTTGGTCAAAAGGCTCTCAAACTGGAACACTAGGTTCTTCTATAACTGGAAACGGATCTGGCGTAACAATATTTAATGGTTCAAGAACATTCACTCATGGATCTCACGGCGCTATGGGTAATCCATCTAGCCCGTATTATGCTCCAGCGGTAAGCGCAGGAAGCTGGACATTCTCGCCAAAAAATGCTACTTATGCAGTTCTTCTCCAGCCAAAAGGAGAGCAGACTTATGATCAATCTATAGCAGCATTGGGTCTCAATAGTACAGAAAAGAGTGAAATCCAAAATATCCTTACTTCGCAAGCATCTGCATCAGGTTTTGGCGGTGGTAATCCAACTGATGCTGCATGGATAACTCGTGAAGTTCAGCTGACTGCTGGAGATGTATACACAATGGCTTGGAACTATGTGGGAACTGACTATGTTCCGTACAACGATGGTTCTATAACATCACTCGTTCCAGTATCGGTAAATGGAACACCTGTAATTACAGTTAACAACTATGTTAAATCTTATGCCTTACTTGGATTCACTAACCCAGGAACAGGCGATTATTCAACCAACTCTTATGGCGCTACTGGCTGGCAAACATCAACCTACGAGGTTTCTATATCGGGAACATATAAGCTTGGCTTCACATCATTCAATCTAGACGATCAAGGGCTACCTCCAGCACTGATGGTTGACAGTGAAGCTGGATCAACGCTATCTTGCACTCAATCAGGAACCTGCACTACATTTGGCGGGGTTGAGCCAAATAATGAAACAGCCCCAACTGCTCCACCAACAACTGTTGAAGAGACTACGACTACAACTTCTACGACTTCTACTACAACCACAACAACTACTCCACCTACAACGACTACGATACCACCAGCAACTTCTTTGGAAGTTACAAGCCTCTTAGATGATGGTTCGTCTGGAACATTGCGTTGGGCGATTACTCAAGCAAATGCAACATCTGGTGGGATATACGATTCAATTATTTTTAATGTAAACGGAACTATTACGCTCACAGGAGCTCTTCCGCAGATAACTCAAAATCTAACAATCACAGGAAGCGGCAGAGCAAACACCGTTATTGATGGCAATAATCTATACAGACTTTTCTATGTGACATCTGGAAAAACATTGACTATTTCTGACATGACTCTTAAACAGGGTCAATCTGTAAACGGCGGTCTTATTTACAACTCGCAAGGTACAGTTGTTGCAACAAATATTAGATTTACAGCAATGAATGGTGGAAGCGCTGTTTGGAATAATAATGGCGGTTCAACTGCTACATATATAAATTGTACTTTTGATTATCTTAATAATGGAATTGCTGGTGACTACGGTTCAACTCCACAGCTTGCCGCTGGAGTGAATACTTGGGCAAATGAGCAAGATTCAATATTTGGAAATAAGACATATGTAAATAATTGTATTTTTGATCATAACAATGCTGGTATCTATAACTACCGTTTTACAAAAGTTGTTGATTCAACATTTACTAACAATGGTTACGCAGCAAATATCACTGGTCTAAACCGCACTCAAATCCTTAACTCAACATTTGATAGTAACTCAATAGCCATCTATCATAATGCTTGGATTCCACCAACATTTAATATGGGTACAGATAATCGTCTGATTGATGGCAATATATTTACTAATAATAACATGGCTATCTATCTTGATGACGGTTACAACAACGGACAGAAAACCCCACGATGGGCAACGGTAACTAATAACTCATTTGACGAAAACGGAACATGGATTACTTATTATCTCTGGAATGGAACATCAAATGCTGGTGGGACAATTGGGTTTAATGAACCAACAGATTTATTTGTGCACTCTGCAAATGTAAGTGTTGCTACCACCACAACCACTACCACTACAAGTACAGTGCCAGACACTACAACAACCACGGTTCTTATAAATACAACAGAGCCTCCAACTACTGAACCTGAGGTTATAAATCCACCAGAAACGCTCCCAGAGCCTTCTACGACCACATCTGAGCCAGAGCCAGAAGTTGTGACAACAGAGCCAGAAGTCACCGACTCTATCCCTGAAGAAACTACGACAACGGTAGAGCCAAATTTAGAGCCAAATTTAGAGCCATCGGTAGAAGAAGAAGTTCAGGAAGAGGTTATTTCTGAAGAGATAACTCCAGAGGAAGTAATGGTTATCGTGGATCAGATTATTGATGCTTCTGCTGAAGAAGTAATAGCAGTGCTATCAGCTCTAAGTGGTGAAGAGGTGACTGCTGTGATTGAAAATATATCCGCAGAGCAGCTATCCGAAGTTCTTGACGAACTTCCAGCAGAAGAAGTTTTGAGTCTCATTGAGTCAATTGACTCGGCAGATGCATTAGCAAATGTTGTTGATGCAATCAGTGATGAAACGATTGATCCAGATACGGCAATTGCGGTTATTGAAAACGGTAATTTTGAAGAGCTGCCAATTGAAACAGTGTCTGAAATCTTTGCTGCCATTGAGCCAGACCAGTTTACAGATGAGCAAAAAACAGAGTTATCCGCTGCTCTTACAGAAGCCCCTGCGGAAATTAAGGAAGCATTTGAAGAAGAAATTGACATCTATGGAGATGGGTTTGATGACTATGTTCCTACAGGATCAAGCATTGATGTTGGAACTCGTAAGACAGTTCTTGCAGCAGTAGCCGCTACAGCAACAATAGCTGCTGGTGCAGCAGCATCTGGAGGAGGCACATCAGGAGGTGGTTCATCTGGTGGTGGTTCTGGTGGAGGATCTCCTAGTGGCAATGAAGGTCGCTCAAGAAGAGAGGAAGATTCTGGCGATGAACCGTCTGGAGAAATTGCTGGACCAGAAGATGACGATGGCGAAGAATTTACAAGAAACAGTATTTTTAAATATTATATTAAGGAGGGCAAAGAAATGAAGAAATTTAATTTGTTCGGTTTTAGCAAAAAAATATGGGACATCACTGCTGGTTTAGCCTTTACTCTGGCAGGAAGTCTTGTGGTTTATGTTACTCTTTCTGGAGTAACACAAAGAATTGCTGGAATTGCAACTTTAATCGCTATTCTTGTGCATTATGTGCATGAAATTCTAAAGAATGACGAATAACTAACTCTAAGATATAATATATATGACCCGTTGGGGTAAGGAGGTGGTCTTTTGTCTACTTTATTGAATGATGCTAATAAGAAAATGCTTTCGTCTTGGGCGAGATCGTTTTTTGGAGCTGCTTTGGCTGTCTACATGACAGGCAATCATGATCCAAAGGCGATTGCTACTGCAGGAGTTGCGGCTATTGCGCCAGTAATTCTTCGCTGGTTGAATCCAAACGATACTGCATTTGGAAGAACGAAGTAAGGGTAATTTAAAATGGCACAGATAAAGAACATCCTCCTTAGAATTGTTGCAACATTTGCTGCTTCTGGTTTGGGTGTAATCGGTGCTGGAACGATTGCTGGTGTCCCGCTGTGGAAAGCAATTTTCATGGCGGGCATCGCAGGCGTAGCAACTGTTGTTGAAGGATTATCAAGAGCATTCCTAGATGATGGTAAACTTAGTCTAGACGAAATTGATCGTGTCTTTTCAAAAGTTGAAAAGAAAAAAGAGGAGATTAAATAATGGCTAAAAGAACTGAATGGGATTACATTGTTGATGTAAAGATGCCTGTTGCGCTCAAAGGAGTTGAGCCAGGTAAGTTGCATCCAAGTCTATTGAGAGACATTCCAGGTGGTGGAAAATTGTTCTATCTTGCTGCTGATGCGTGGATGGCAATGGTTGAAGCGGCTAAGGCTGATGGTGTTGA
>JACCDU010451965.1_pt1 | contig 50825 bp, 51 predicted proteins | sample 7446081 | NCBI WGS metagenome assembly JACCDU01 (sample SAMN15323447, study PRJNA562643) | freshwater metagenome | isolation source: river surface water | place: USA:Blue River Watershed | collected 2017-08-17 | reverse complement strand
TGGGCGACATGACCGAAGCCATGCGCGATGGGGATGTGGTGGCGGTCTTTCCAGAGGGCACGACCAGCGATGGGCGCGCCTTGCTGCCCTTTCATGCCAACCTGATCCAGTCGGCGATCGCGGCCGAAGCACCGGTGCAGCCCATGTCGCTCAAATTCGTCAGTGCACACAGCGGCGACATGAGTTTTGCCCCTTGCTACATCGGCGACGACACGCTGATCGGTTCGGTCTGGCGCACGCTCACCGCCGAGCCCATCATCGCCGTGGTGCATTTTGGTGAACCGCAAATGGCCCAAGGGCGGGATCGCCGCGTTTGGGCGCAGGATTTGCGTGAGACGGTCGCGCGTTTGCGCGACCACGACGGCATCAACGCGACACGAAAGTGACCGGCTGGAGGTCGGTGTGGTTGCAGTGCTCCGGGCCATTGTGGGCGCAGGGCATCTGACACAACTCGCGGTGGCGCACCGGGCAGGCGCGGTTGAAGGTCACCACATGGTCCACTTCGGCGCGGATGCCGATCCACTCGCCCAGCTTGTGGTCGTGGTGGCTGGGCACGTGGGCCATCAGGGTGTGGCCGCTGGCCAGGCGCAAGGTGTAGAGGAACTCTGAACCGCGAAAAGCCTTGCGGATGATTTCGGCTTGCACCGGCGCTGCGTCGTCGTGCACGATGTCATCGGCACGCAGCAGCACATCGCATTCGCCGCCCTCAAAGGCGCAGGGCAGGGGGCATTCGGCCACATCGGTGAGCGTGCCCACGGGGGTGTCGACCACCACCTGCCCGTTCACTTCGCGCAAGGTGGCAGGGGTAAACACGCCGTGGCCAATGAAGTCGGCCACGAAACGGGTGGCGGGCCGGTGGTAGAGGCTGTAAGCGTCGTCCCACTGGTGCAGCTGACCTTCGTGCATCACCCCGATCACATCACCAATGGCAAACGCCTCAAGTTGGTCGTGTGTGACCAAAAGGGCGGTGGCGTTGGCCGCTTTCAGGATGTTGCGCACCTCGTGGGCCAGGCGTTCGCGCAGGTCCACATCGAGGTTGGAGAAGGGTTCGTCGAGCAGCAACAGGTCGGGCCTGGGGGCCAATGCCCTGGCCAGCGCCACCCGCTGTTGTTGGCCACCAGACAGCTCGTGAGGAAAGCGCCGTTCGGCACCGGCCAGACCGACCAAAGCGAGCACTTCCGTCACGCGCTGCTCGCGCTCGGCGCGGGGCAGGTGCTGCAGGCCAAAACCCACGTTTCGGCCCACGTCCAGGTGGGGGAACAGGGCGTAATCTTGAAACACCATGCCAATGCGTCGCCGCTCAGCCGGTTCGGTGTGACCGGGAGCGCTGACCAGGCGTTGCCCCACCAGAATCTGCCCATCCGATACCGGCTCCAAACCAGCCACGGCGCGCAACAAAGTGGTTTTGCCGCAGCCAGACGGTCCGATCAACACGCCGATGTCGCCAGCGCGCAGGCCCAGTGTGACGCCTCGCACCGACGGGGTGTCGCGTCCTGGGTAGTGCACATTGAGCTGGCGGATTTCAAGGAACATGGCGTCGATTGTAGAGACACCGCATGGCGCCCAGCTCCGGGCAAGTGGTGCGGCCTGGGGCGCGCTCCTACAATTCCCCCATGTCTCGTTTCACTTTTGCCCGCTTGTCCGGGCTGGGTTCTTCCCTGTTTGCAGTGCTTGCGCTGGTGTTGGCTTTGCCGGTGCTGGCAGTGCTGGCCTCTTGGGTGCAGTGGACGCCGCAGACCATGGACTTGCTGCGCGAGATGGCGACCACGGTGCTGCCCGACTATGCCGGGACGTCGGCAGCGCTGTGCCTGATGGTGGCCCTGGGGGTCAGCGTGCTGGGGCTGGGTACCGCAGCCATGGTGACTTTGTTCGATTTTCGCGGGCGCGCCGTTTTTGAATGGCTGCTGCTTTTGCCGCTGGCCATGCCTGCATATGTGGTGGCCTACGCCTACACCGATTTCCTTCAGTTCAGCGGCCCATTGCAGGTGGCGTTGCGCGATGCCCTGGGTTGGCGCGGCGCCCTGTGGCCCGATGTGCGCAGCGTTTGGGGCGCGGCGCTGGTGTTCACCGTGTCGCTGTACCCCTATGTGTACCTGTTGGCGCGCACGGCGTTATTGGAGCGTGTGGCCAGCCTGATGGAGGCCGCCCGCTTGCTGGGGGCGCCACTGTCGCGCCGGATCCGAGAAGTGGCCTTGCCGTTGTCGCGGCCTGCGGTGGCGGCCGGTGTGGCGCTGGCGCTCATGGAAACGCTGGCGGACTTTGGGGTCTCCAGCTACTTTGGCATACAGACGTTCACCACAGGCATCTACAAAGCCTGGCTGGCCATGGACAATCGCATCGCGGCAGCGCAGCTGGCCACGGTCCTGTTGGTGGTGGTGTTGCTGCTGCTGCGCCTGGAGCAACGCGCCGAGCAGCGCATGCGCTTTGCGCAAGGACGGGTGTCTCGCCAGGACACCTCAGAGTCGCAGCCCGTGCGCCTGCAGGGCGCGGCACAGGTGTTGGCCTGGGGGGTGTGTGCCTTGCCCGTGTGGCTGGGTTTTGTGCTGCCCGTCTTGATTTTGTTGCAGACCATGCTGGGCAGCGATGTGGCGCTGCCGTGGTCCCGTTTTGGCGATTGGGCCTGGAACAGCTTGCGCCTGGGCGCCATCAGTGCCGTTTTGGCGGTGGGTGTTGCTCTGGTGCTGGCTTTTGCGGTGCGCCAGCGCGCCAGTCTGTGGAACCGTGCCGTGACGCAGGTGGTGGGCATCGGCTATGCCGTTCCTGGGGCGATCGTGGTGGTGGGCTTGCTGTTGCCGGTTGGCTGGGTGCAACAAGCCTGGCCGCACTCAAACGCCGGAGCCTGGATCACCGCCACGTCCCTGGGGTTGGTGTGGGCTTATATGGTGCGGTTTTGTGCGGTGGCACTGCAGTCGGTGCAAAGTGGCTACGCCCGCATTCCAGTGAGTCTGGACGATTCGTCGCGCATGCTGGGGGTCACTGGCTGGGGCTTGTTGCGCCGCGTCCATGCGCCCTTGCTCAAGCGCACCACCCTGGCAGCGTTGCTCCTGGTGTTTGTGGACGTGATGAAGGAACTGCCTGCCACCATGGTGCTCAGGCCTTTCAACAGCGACACCCTGGCGGTGGTGGCTTACCAGCTGGCGCGCGATGAGCGCTTGGGCGAGGCCGCGCTGCCCTCGCTGGCGCTGGTGTTGGTTGGGCTGATCCCCGTGGTGTTGCTCAGTCGCACTTTGCGCCAGCCGCAGGCCTGAGTCAGGGCCTCAGAGTCCTTCGACCAGGACGACGGTGCGGCGGGCGGAGGCTCGGCTGATTTCCAGGATCTTTTGGTACTGCGCCGATTCGTAGAAGGCGTTGGCTTTCTCTGTGGAAGGAAAACGCACCACCACCATGCGGGTGGGGCTCCAGAGGTCGTTTTCCTTGGCACTCATCGCACCGCCACGGACCAAGTATTCCCCTCCATAGGATTCTGCCAGCGGTTTGGCCTGGCGTTTGTAGTCTTCGTAGCGATCGGGATCGGTCAGGTCGGTGTCGACGATGAGGTAAGCGGCCATGGCGTTTCCAGTCAAAAAGAGGGTGGAAGAAGCGGGCCACTTTAGCAGCTGCGACCATCGGTTCAGGGCTTCAGACGCCGGCTTTTGGGTCACAATGGCTGCCTCCACAACCTTGGATCGGGTCCGCTCATGGTCAAGAAGACCAAACCACTGGTCGACGAGTCGGCTGAACAGGCCGACGAAGTCTTTGAAAAAGCCGCAGAAGTCTTTCGCGTGATGTCGGCGCCCATGCGCCTGCGCATCATCAGTGCGCTGTGCAACGGCGAAAAGAATGTGGGTGAATTGCTGACAGAGATCCACACCACCCAGCCCAATATGTCGCAGCACCTCAACACCTTGTACCAGGCCGGTGTGCTGGGCAAACGCCGGGAAGGCGTTCAAATTTATTACCGCATCGTCAACGACAAGGTCGTGTCTTTGTGCCGTGCGGTGTGTGTTCAGCTGGCCAGCGAAAGTCCAGCGTCAGTTTGAAGCCGGGTTTTCACTGTGCATGGCTGCTTTGCCAAACCGCTAATATCAATAAATAAGGAGTTGCTGATGAAAAAGTTCTTTGCCCTGGCGTTGGGCCTGTTGCTGTCGGGCATGGCCCTGGCGCAAATCAAAGTGGTGTACCACCTCAGCGAGGGCGTGCCGCAAGCGTCCAGAGCGATTGGCAACATCCGCAACCACCTGGCCGCCGATCCCACCGCCAAGATCGTGGTGGTGACCCACGGTCTGGGCATTGATTTCCTCATCGATGGCGCGACCAACCAGCTCGACCAACCCTTTGCCGGTGGCGTCAGCGATTTGGCCAACAAGGGTGTGGAGTTTCGAGTGTGCAACAACACGCTGACCGCACGCAAAATTTCTGCCGACAAACTGGTCATGGAAGCCAAGGTGGTGCCATCGGGTGTGGCGGAGGTCGCCAAACTCCAGGCCAAAGAAGGTTTTGTTTATCTGCGGCCCTGATGCGGGCGCCGCTGTTCATGAAGGAGAACCCATGAAAATTCGACATGGTTTGACGATGCTGGCCCTGTTGGCCGGCGCTGGTTTGGCGCAGGCGCAAGACGCTTTGCAAGTTCGCAGCTGGGCCGCTGCCTGTGCCAATTGCCATGGCACCGACGGCCGTGCGCAGCCGGGCATGGAAGCTTTGGCCGGGGCCAACAAAGACGACATGGTCAAAAAGATGCTGGACTTCAAGGCAGGTCGCAAGCCTGCCACCATCATGCACCAGCTGGCCAAGGGCTACACCGACGAGCAGATCGTCGCCATCGCTGGCTACTTTGCCGCTCAAAAGAAATAAGGAGTCCGAGCATGCAACGTCGACAACTTCTCCAGGCCGGCTCGGCTCTCGGCGCAATGGGCCTTGTGTCTGGTTGCGCCACCGTTGGGGGCAATGGCCCCAAGGTGGTGGTGATCGGTGCCGGATACGCCGGAGCCACGGCGGCCAAGTACATCCGCATGTGGTCCGAAGGTGGCATCCAGGTGACGTTGGTGGAGCCCAACGACAGCTTCATTTCTTGCCCGATCTCCAACCTGGTGATCGGTGGCAGCAAGACCATGGCCGACATCACCACGCCGTACGACAACCTGGTCAAACGCCACGGTGTACAGATGGTGAAAGACCGCGTGGCCAGCATTGACACGGCCAAGCGCATCGTCAAACTCGCCGGCGGCAGCGAGTTGCTTTATGACCGTTTGATCGTGTCGCCCGGTGTGGACTTCATGTGGGAGTCTCTGCCCGGCATGAACAAGCCTGGCGCCCAAGACAAGGTGCTGCACGCCTGGAAAGCCGGCGCCCAGACCGTGGCTCTGCGCAAGCAGCTCGAAGCCATGCCCGACGGCGGCGTGTTCGCCATGTCGATTCCCCTGGCCCCCTACCGTTGCCCGCCTGGCCCCTATGAGCGCGCCTGTCAGGTGGCCGAGTATTTCAGCAAGGCCAAGCCCAAGAGCAAGGTCATTGTTCTGGACGCCAACGACGATGTGACCTCGAAAGGGCCGTTGTTCAAGAAAGCATGGGCTGAGCGTTACAAGGGCATCATCGAGTACCGTCCCAAACACAATGTGGTGGATGTGGACGCGGCCACGAACACCGCCAAGTTCGAGTTCAACGATGACCTCAAGGCTGCGGTGCTGAACGTCATCCCCAGCATGCGTGCGGGGGACATCGCGGTCCAAACCGGCTTGGCAACCGCCAACAAGCGTTGGTGCGAAGTCGACTTCCTGACTTTCGAGTCCAAGGCAGCGCCCCATGTGCATGTGCTGGGTGATGCGATTCAGATCGCGCCGGCCATGCCCAAATCAGGTCACATGGCCAACCAGCACGGCAAGGCTTGTGCCGCAGCCGTGATCGCCTTGCTCACGGGCAAACAGGTGAACCCTCTGCCCATCTACAACAACACCTGCTACAGCTTTGTCAGTTCCGAAGATGTGGTGCATGTCTCCAGCGTCCACCGCTACGACGCCGAGAAGAAGACCATGTTGACCGTGCCGGGCTCGGGTGGCGTGTCTTCGGCGGCTAACGAGTTGGAGGGGCGTTACGCACTGGCTTGGGCACGCAACATTTGGGCAGACACCCTGGCCTAAGCCATGCGCTGGCCCCACGCCGCTGTCGCAAGACCAGCGGCGTTTTTTTTGGAACAAATATTCGGAAATGATCATGAACAAAATCCATCGCATGGTTCAGGCGACCCTGTGGCTGGTGGTCACCAGCGCCTCCACCGGCGCGTGGGCACAGGCCGACGAGGCCCGAGCCAAAAAAATCGTCTCAGGCGTGTGCTTTGTCTGCCATGGGGCAGAGGGAGAGTCGTCCAGCGAGGTGTTTCCGAGGCTGGCTGGCCAACATTGGGAATACACCGCCAAGCAGCTGGAGAACTTCAAGAGCGGTAAGCGCAAAAGCACGGCCATGGCCGACATGGTGGCCAAACTCACACCCGACGAGATGGTGGCCTTGGGCAAGTTCTTCGAGAAGCAAAGCGTGCCGGCCGAGCCGGCCAAAGACAAGGCCTTGGCGGCAGTGGGGCAGTACATCTACCACCAGGGCAACAAGTTCAGCGGTTTGGCGGCGTGTGCCAGTTGCCATGCCGCCGATGCCAAGGGCACGGCCAGCCTGCCACGCCTGGCGGGGCAGTTCTCGGGCTATACGGAAACCCAGCTCAAGCAATTCAACCAGCGGGAGCGCACCAACGACAACGCGGTGATGCACGCGATCGCCAGCAAGATGACGCCGCTGGAGATGGCGGCTGTGGCCGAGTACCTGAGCGGCAAGTGAGTCGCCGGTGCAGCGCCGGCTTGGCCGCTGGCGCTGGGCCAGCGTTCAGACCGACCAGCCCATTTTTTTGTGCAGTTTGAGCACCGCCGCTGCGCCCAGCCAGATGCCGATCAAGGTCAGCCACGCGGTCAGGGCAAAGATGGCGCCCCCCGTCATGCCGGCGCCCACGGTGCAGCCGCCGGCCAGTACGGCCCCAAAACCCATCAGGACAGCACCGGTCAGGTAATGGCCCAGCTTGTTCTCGGTTTTGAAGCCTTCCAGCTTGAAGTCCCCGCCCAGCAAGGCACCGACCAGCGAACCCAGGAAAGTGGCGGGCAGCAGTCCGGCATCAAAGCCGAAACCAGGCACCGAGGCGCTGGAGAGCACACGCATCAACCATTCGGCTGAAGGCCCGCTGAAGCTCAGGCTGGTGATGGCCACAGGCTGGAAGGACTGGTTGGCCACCGCCTGCGTGAACGCCCAGCCTGCCGTGATGGACAAGCCGCAGCCGACAGCGCCAATGGCCAGCCAAACCCGCCCCTTGTGCTGTCGCCAGAAGAAATGAACGCCCACGGCCAAAGCCAGTGCGGAGATCAGCAGCCCGCCCCAGGGGGCCGTGCCCGTCATTTGGCTGAATTCGCGGCCAGCGCCCCCGTCAATCGGCCACAAGCCAAAGAAAAACTGGCGCACAGGGGCCAGCCATCCTGCGATGGTGGCTTGCACCGTCACCGCGAACACCAAGCCTGAGAGCAGGGCGCGCAAATTGCCGGTGGCCGAGAGGATCAGCAAACGGCTGGCGCAGCCCCGTGTGAGGATCATGCCCGCGCCAAAGCACAAGCCGCCCAGCATGGCGCCCGAAATGCTGCCCGGACTGGCGATGAAGCGTGAGGTCGAAGGTTGCAGGCCTCCCGCGAAAACCAGCAACTGAGTGCCCAACAAGGCACAACCAAAGGCCAGCCACCAGACGCTGAACCGGTCGCCAGGGCGGCCGTCGCAGCATTCGAGCACGGCGGCGCGCGCGCAAAAGCGGCTGCGTTGGGCCATGAAGCCGAACAGCAAACCGATCAGGGCACCTCCTGCGGCCAGCACCTGGGCATCGCCCCAGGTCTCGAGCAAGGCGGTCATGTTCACCGGCAACTCCGATGCTTCATTGATTTCTTATATAAACGCATGTTTCAAGCGAAAATCCAAACCGGTATTTTCGCCGTTTTCAGGCTTGCCTTGTATCGGGTGCCCCATGGCTCTTTCCATTGACCGCCGCGCGCTTTGTCTGTCCTTGCTGGTGCTGGGCAGCGGGCTGGTGCAGGCTCAGACCCCGGCGGCAGTGCTGCCGACGGCGCGCTCACTGCCCGACGAACTGGCGGTGGCCTTGCGCAGTGGCCAGCCGCTGGTCGTCATGGTCAGTCTGGAAGGGTGCGTTTTTTGCAAAATGGCCCGGCAAAGCCACCTGGCGCCCATGCAGCGCGAGGGACAGCCAATAGTCCAGGTCGACATGCGCAGCAGCCAGTCGGTGCTTGACTTTGACGGGCGTGCGACCACCCACGACGAACTGGCGAGACGATGGAAAGTCTCGGTCACGCCCACCCTGCTGTTTTTCGGAGCCCGTGGCCGCGAAGTGGCTGAACGCATGGAAGGGGCTTACCAGCCGGACTTCTATGGCCCTTACCTTGAAGACCGTCTCGTCCGCGCGCGTGCGGCATTGCGTCCTTGACCCATGATTCCCATCAAGATCGACACCGCCTGGCGCGGCACCTCGGATTGCCGCAGCTGCGGCATCCGTGACATGGTCCTTTTTGCCGACCTGAACGAACAGGACTTCAGCCAGATCCATGCGCCGATCGACGACATGGTGTTTGCGCCGCAAGCCTTGCTCTACCGTGAAGGGCAAGAGGCGCTGGGCATCTTCACGGTGCGCAAAGGCATGGTCAAGCTGGTGCGCTCGACCGCCGATGGGCGCGAGCGGATTGTGCGTGTGCTGCGCCAGGGCGATGTCTGCGGTATTGAAGCGATGGCGACGGCACGCTACGACAGTGAAGCCGTGGCACTGGTGGAGACCAGCGTCTGTCGCATCCCCTTGTCGGTGTTGCACCACCTGGCGGCGAATTCGCCACGCCTGCACCTTCGCTTGATGCAGAAATGGCAGCAGACCCTCAAAGACGCTGACGATTGGCTCGCCGAGCTCAACTTTGGCACCGCCAGGCAGCGGGTGTCCGGGTTGGCGCTCAAGATGCGCGACGCCGAGCAGCCACAGGAGACCCTTCTTTTTGCGCGGGACGACATGGGGGCCATGCTCGATCTCAAGCTGGAAACAGTCAGCCGCGAGATCAGCGCGCTGGTGCGTGAGGGCGTGCTCAAACCCCTGGACCGTCAGGGCCGGCGCTACGAAATTCTCAACGAACAGCGCCTGGTTCAGGTGTGAACGCCTCGCGGCGGCGCTGGGCCATGGGCCTCATGGCGGTGGCAGCTTGTCGGCGCTGAGCTTGTAGCTCCAGGGCAGGCCCTCTACCCGCCACCCGTTGACGGCGCGCTGCCCGGCCTGCGGCCCGCTTTTGGCCACATCGCCCTCGTAGCCATCCACCACGGTGTAGACCTGGCTGTAGCCGTAACGGGCCAGCAGGGTCACGGCCGTGGCGCTGCGCGCGCCCGAGCGGCACATGAGCACGATGGGGCTGTGCTTGCTCAGCTGGCGTGTCCGCAAGGCTTTTTCAATCATGGGCAGGAAATCCAGATTGGGTTCCAGCGCATAGCTGCTGGCCTTGGCGTCCCAGCTGGCCGTCTCACCGTTGAAGTCTTGGTAAGGAATCAGTGCATCCACATCGCGGGCCATGCCCAAAAAAGTGGCCTCGGCTTTGCTGCGCACATCGACAAACAACAAGGCCTGGCCCTGGGCGGCTTTGAGTTCGGCCGCTTCGCGTGCGGTCAGGTACAGACCCAAGGCTGTGCGCTTGCTCTCTGGCACCTGGTCGGCTTCGATGGCGTTCGCAAGCCACGAGCTGGTCAGCAAGGCCACGCCAAGCAAGGTGTGAAACAAGCGGTTCATGGCAGGGGTCTCCGGGTGGTCGGTCGCGCGATGGGGTCAAGACTGCCCAGATAGGCGGAAACACCCCGCAGTTCCAGTTCGTTGAGGCCCTGGGTGACAAAAACCATGGCGCCTGAATCGTTGCGGCGTTGGCGCGACTGGAATTGCCTCAGCTGGTTTTCAAGGTATTTGGGGTGTTGCCCCGCCAGCCGCGGCATGCGGTTGTTGCCCAGGCCGTTGCTGCTGTGGCAAGACTGGCAGGCGGGCACTTGGTTGTAGAGGTTGCCGCGCTCGTAAATGTAGCGGCCCAATTGCACCAACAGCTCGTCGTCGCTGGCATGGGCCTGAGGTCGTTGCTGCGCAAAGTAATCGGCCAGTTCCTGCACCTGCGGCTCTGTCAGGTGGCGGGCGATGCCGCTCATGGCCTCGTGCTGACGCTCCCCGGTTCTGAAGTCTTGCAACTGCTTGCGCAGGTACACCGCGTGCTGGCCGGCCAATTGCGGGAACTCGGGGTGGGCGCTTTCGCCCCGCTCGCCATGGCAGACGGCACATTGTGCACGCACCACCGGCAAGATGTCTTGGGCTGAAGCAGTGGTGGCCAACAGGGTCATGGCCGACCCAGCCAGCACCAGCGCACGAGCGAAGCCAAGGCGAGGCGGCGTTTGGAGCACGTGCATACGTTTTTGAGCTTTTATATCAGTGGTGGGTAATGAATTGTGCGCGGTTGCAGTGGGGCTTGGCTTGATCTCGCGCAAGTTCTGGCGGTGGCACGGGTGAACCCTCGGGCGGCAGCGGTGGCTGAAGATCGGTGAAATCCCTGTGATTTTTCGGCGGCTGACCTCAGGTGATGGGGGCTTGATCGTTTAAATTAGCGGATGGTTATATGTCGTCTGTTTTTCTCAAAGGAGCATTCATGAAAGTTTTGTCGACCGCCATCGCGCTGACCGCAGCGTTGTCCACCCCGGCCTTTGCCAATTTGGCATTGGCCCAAAAAAATGCCTGCATGGCTTGCCATGCGGTGGACAAAAAGCTGGTGGGCCCCGCCTACCAAGATGTTGCCAAAAAGTATGCTGGCAAGAGCGCTGACGAATTGGCCAAGAGCATCAAAGCCGGTGGCTCGGGCAAGTGGGGGCCTGTGCCCATGCCTGCCCAGGCTGCCCTGAGCGATGCCGATGCCAAAACCCTGGCCGCATGGATTTTGGCTGGCGCAAAATGAGCCATGGAGCGCCTTGCGGGGCGCTCTGCCGAGAAGGCACGGCTGAGCGTGACTTCTTTGCTGCTGGCCAGGCGGCTGGTCAGCGGTTTTTCATCAAGGAGCCTGAATGAAACACGTGCTTTCGGGCAGTGTGGCTGCTGTGGCCATGGTGCTTTTCTCGCATGCCAGTGCGCAGCCGGCCCTGTTCAAAGGGGCTGATGTGCGCCTCGGCGAGCAACTGATGGCCGAGCACCAATGTGTGGCTTGCCATGTGCGCAAAGTCGGCGGAGACGGCAGCGCGATTTACAAGCCGCAAGGGCGCATCAACACCCCTGCTTTTTTGCGCGGCATGGTGGAGCAGTGCAACACCGAACTGAACCTGGGCCTGTTTCCGGAAGATGTGACGGCTGTCGCTGCGGTGCTCAACCGCGACCACTACAAGTTCAAGTGAACCCTACCACCTGGTGTTGAAACCCGGTGGGTCAGCCCATGGGCTGTCCATGGGGTCGGTCTCTGGCCCGAAGGGCCAGGTTTGGCCTGGGCAGCGCGCTTGGGCGGTGGGATGGGGCTGTTGGGGCGAACTCGGTGTAATCCCGGATTCAGACAGATCGTCTATCGTATATATTCGAACATCCGAATATAAGAACGCAATTGCATGGAAAACGTTGACGACGGTTCGCAGCAGGTGTTCGAGCAGGCAGCCGAGTTGTTTGCCGTGTTGTCGACGCCGATTCGGCTGCGCATCATCAGCGAGCTGTGCCAGGAAGAGAAAAACGTCGGGCAACTGTTGCAACGCATCGGCGTGGCGCAGCCCAACATGTCGCAGCACCTGAACATTTTGTACAGGGCGGGCTTGTTGGCCAAGCGTCGGCAGGGCTCGCAGATGTTCTACAGGATCGCCGACGCGTCGGCCGTGCGGGTGTGCCGTGCGGTGTGTACGCAGGTGGCGATGGATGCCGTTTGAAAGCAACTGAATTTCAGGAGTTTGTGTGAAAGAAGACAACATCAATTCGGGCAGGGTGCAAAAAGCACCTGAGAACTTCCTGAACCAGGAAGGCATCCGCACCGTTTTCGCTGAGGGCAAGAAAGGCCGTCGGGACTTCATCCGCAACGCGTTTGCGGCTGCAGCAGCAGGCGTTGCTGCGCCAGCAGCTTTGGCGCAGGGCAACCCCGTCCCGACCGAAGGCGGTGACCCCAATATCTTGAACCTGCCTGAACATGCGACGGGTCTGGGCCAAGGGGTGGCGGCCGATGGGGGTTACGGCAAGCCATCCAAATTCGAAGCCAACATCCAGCGTCGCCAAAGTCCAGGCCTGACCCAGACCACGCAGGCTTCGGTGTCGTTTGCGCCCTTGCAGTCCTTGTTTGGCATCGTTACGCCCAGTGGGCTGCATTTTGAGCGTCACCACCAGGGTTGGTGGGACATTGATCCTTCCAAACACCGTTTCATGGTCAATGGCATGGTCAAGAAGCCCATGGTCTTCACCATGGACGAGATCATGCGGCTGCCCTCGGTGTCGCGTTTCCACTTCATCGAGTGCGGCGCCAACACTGCGGTGGACTGGGGCAATGTGGCCGTGCCTACCGTGCAGTACACGCATGGCATGGTCTCGTGCAGCGAATTCACCGGTGTGCCGCTGGTCACCCTGCTGGAACTGGCGGGCGCCGATCTCAAAAATGGCAAGTTCGTGCTGGCGGAAGGTGGCGACGGCTCGGCCATGACCCGAACCATCCCAATGAGCCTGATCACTTCGGGCGAGGTGCTGGTGGCCTATGGCCAAAACGGCGAAATGCTTCGTCCCGAAAACGGCTACCCGCTGCGTTTGGTGGTACCCGGCGTGCAAGGGGTGAGCTGGATCAAGTACCTGCGCCGCGTCGAGGTGGGCGACATGCCCTATGCTGCCAAGGATGAAGCAGTCCACTACATCGACCTGCAGCCCGGTGGCTTGCACCGCCAATACACCAACATCCAGGAGTGCAAGAGCGTGGTGACCACGCCTTCTGGCGGTCAGGTGTTGCTGGACAAAGGTTTCTACAACATCACGGGCCTGGCCTGGTCGGGCAAAGGCAAGATCAAGCGGGTGGACGTGTCCGTCGACGGGGGGCGCAACTGGCGTCAGGCCCGGCTGGAAACACCGGTGCTGTCCAAGGCCTTGACCCGATTCAACCTGGACTGGGTGTGGGACGGCAAGCCGGCCATCATCCAAAGCCGTGCGCAGGACGAGACCGGTTATGTGCAGCCCACGTACCAGCAGTTGCGTGCTGTGCGCGGCACGCGTTCGATTTATCACAACAACGCCATCCAGTCCTGGCTGGTGCAGGAAAACGGAGAGGTGAAAAATGTCCAGCTTTCGTAAAGTCATCCTGACCGCGACGCTGGTGGTCATGGCCGGCATGGCCTTTGGGCAAAGCGACAAATACCCAGGGCTCGGTCGCGCGGCCACTGCCAAAGAAGTGGCCAAGTGGGACATCGATGTCCGCCCCGATTTCAAAGGTTTGCCTGCAGGCTCCGGGTCGGTGGCCAAGGGCCAGGATGTGTGGGAAGCCAAGTGCGCCCACTGCCACGGCATCTTTGGTGAATCCAACGAGGTGTTCAGCCCTCTGATCGGTGGCACCACCGCCGAGGACATCAAGACCGGTCGCGTGGCCAACCTGTCGCGCACCGACTACCCTGGCCGCACCACCATCATGAAGGTGGCCACGGTGTCCACGCTGTGGGATTACATCAACCGCGCCATGCCCTGGACCAACCCGAAAACGCTGACCACCGAAGAGGTGTATGGCGTGACGGCTTTTCTGTTGAATTTGGCCAATGTGGTGCCCGATGATTTTGTGCTGTCGGACAAAAACATCGCCGAAGTGCAAAAGCGCATGCCCAACCGCAACGGCATGACCACCGCACATGCCATGTGGCCTGGCAAAGAGTTCCAAGGTGCCAGCAAACCGGACACGAACAACGCCATCTGCACGAAGGACTGCTCGCCCGAGCCCAACCTGGCTTCTTTGTTGCCGGACTTCGCCCGCAATGCCCACGGCAACCTGTGGGAGCAAAACCGATTGGTGGGCCAGCAAAAGGGTGCCGACACCACACGTCCTGAAGGCAAGTCAGTGCCAACGCCAGGGGGCACCGCACCGGCTGCCGCACCTGCAGCGCCTAAGGCCGAGGTGAACAACGAAGCCAAGGCGGCCCTGGCATTGCTCAACAAGCACAGCTGTACGGCCTGTCACGGCGTTGACAAGAAAATTGTCGGGCCGGGCTTCCATGAGATAGCCAAGAAGCACGCCGGCAAGGCGGACTACCTGGCAGGCAAGATCAAGGCTGGAGGCGTTGGCGTTTGGGGTCCGGTGCCCATGCCGCCCCAGTCCCTGCCGGAGGCAGATGCCAAAGCCATTGCGACCTGGATCGCCAAAGGCGCCAGCAAGTGAACACTTGCGTTGAATTGCCCAAACCACGCTGATTTATTAGCATCACTCATCACAAAGGAGATTCCAGATGCAAACCCGTCGCGAGACACTCAAACAAAGTGCTGTGGTCGCTGGCCTGCTGGCTTCGGCAGGCTTTCCCCAGTTCGCCCACGCGGCCTTCAACAAGGCCGCTTTTGACGCCAAGAGCGTGCAAGATGCCGTCAAGGCCGCAGGCGGTGGTGCCGTTGCCGAAAGCAAAGACGTGACCATCACCGGTCCCGACATCGCAGAAAACGGTGCCGTGGTCCCGTTGGGCGCCGCCACCAGCCTGCCGGGCGTCAAGCAGCTGCTGATCCTGGTCGAGAAAAACCCCGCCGCATTGGTGGCCTTGTTCCATGTGAACGAGTCGGTCGAAGCCAACTTTTCCACCCGTGCCAAGATGGGCCAATCCTCGGATGTCTACGCCGTGGCCATCATGAACGATGGCAAGGCGCTGTTTGCCAAGAAGGAAGTGAAAGTGACCCTCGGCGGCTGTGGCGGCTGATCGTCATTTCGTGGTCCAGACCCTCAATCAATTTCAGACATTCAGGAGAAAAACATGGCAGATCCGATGCGTATCCGTGCCCAGGCTTCCGGCGACAAAGCCACTGTGCGCGTGCTCATGAGCCACGAAATGGAATCCGGTCAGCGCAAGGACGCTTCCGGCAAACTGGTGCCCGCCTGGTTCATCCAGGAGGTGACCGCCAGCCTCAACGGCAAGCCGGTGCTGGCCGCCGAATGGGGCCCTGCGGTTTCCAAGAACCCGTTCCTGCAGTTCGTCATCAAAGGTGCCAAAGCCGGTGACAAAGTGGCTGTGAGCTGGAAAGACAACAAAGGCGACAGCCGAACCGACGAAGTCACGGTGTCCTGAACCCAGCAAACCGACAGAGGGTGAATGCCGCGCAAGCAGCTTCACCCTCTTTGCATTCACAACCATGAGGTGACCATGAATCAACACTCCCAAAAGGCACTGGCGCTCGCATTGGCGTTGGCTGCCAGTGCGGCCTTGGCCCAGAAAACGGCCAGCGAAGGCATCGACGAATACCGCGCCATGCTGCAAGACGGCAACCCTGCCGAGCTGTTCGAGGCCAAAGGCGAAGACCTGTGGAAGCAAAAGCGGGGCCCCAAGGCGGCTTCGCTGGAAAAATGCGACCTGGGCAAGGGCCCGGGGGTGGTCAAAGGCGCCTTTGTCGAGCTGCCGCGCTACTTTTCAGACACCCAGCGTGTCCAGGACCTGGAGTCGCGCCTGGTCAGCTGCATGGAAAGCCTGCAGGGCTTTTCGGGCGCTGAAATCGCCAAGACCCCGTTTGGGCGTGGCGAGATGGCCAATGTGACAGCGCTGGCGACCTGGATCGCCGCCGAGTCCAAGGGCGAAAAGTTCAATCTGCCCTACAGCCATCCGCAGGAAAAGACCTTCTACGAGGTCGGCAAGCGGCTGTTCTTCCAGCGCGGGGGGCCGCACGATTTTTCGTGTGCTTCTTGCCACGGTGAAGAAGGCAAACGCATCCGTCTGCAGGACTTGCCCATGTTGTCCAAGAACCCTGGCGATGGCGTGGGCTTTGCCGCCTGGCCGGCCTACCGCGTGTCCAACGGCCAGATGTGGGGCATGCAGTTGCGCCTGAACGATTGCTATCGCCAGCAGCGTTTTCCCTACCCCGGTTTTGGCAGCGATGCCACCATTGCCCTGGGCACATATCTGGGTGTGAACGCCAAGGGTGCCAAGTCGGTGGCGCCGGCCATCAAGCGTTGATCGGAGAGATTGCATGAAACAGCAAACCAAAATCGTGCTCGCAGGTCTGGTGTCTGCATTGGTTGTGGCCGGTTGTGCCAACGGCCCTTCGGTGGCTGAACTCAACACACTGACCGACAAAATCGTGCGGGCCTCGTTCCGCGACCAAGGCATTGCCAAAGTCGATCGCGTTTTGAATGCGGACGAGACCAATCGTCTGTGCAGCGAGGCCGATGTGGCGGGCAAGCCCCTGGACGAAGCGACGGCCAAGCGCATTGAGGAAACCAATCTCAAGGCCATCCAGTGGCCGTCCGATGGCAAGTTCCTGGGCGACTGGAAAGAGGGCGAGAAGATTGCACAAAGCGGTCGTGGCCTGACATGGACCGATGCAGCCAACACCGTCAACGGTGGCAACTGCTACAACTGCCACCAAATCAGCAAAGAAGAAATCTCTTTCGGCACGATCGGCCCGAGCTTGTACAACTACGGCAAGATCCGCGGAGTGACCGACCCCAGCAGTGCGGCCGCCAAGCCCATTGTGGAATACACCTGGGGCAAGATCTGGAACTCCAAGGCCTACAACGCCTGTTCCAACATGCCACGCGCTGGGCACATGGGCATCTTGAACGAAACGCAGGTGCGCCACATCGTGGCCCTGCTGCTCGACCCCAACTCGCCGGTCAACAAGTGATCGGCGCTTGAACCCGGCTCTGCCGGGTTTTTTGATCCCTTAAATATCAGTGGATGCAAATTCATGAATCTCTCCAAGCGTGATTTCCTCCAAGTCATGGGTGCAGGCACCATGGCCGGCATGGCACTGGGAACCTGTGCCGAGGCCGCTGAAAGCAAAGCGGTCAATGGGCTGTATGACATTCCAAAGTTTGGCAATGTGTCGTTCCTGCACATGACCGACTGCCACGCGCAGCTCAAGCCGATTTATTTCCGCGAACCCAACGTCAATTTGGGCATTGGCGCCATGAAGGGCAACCTCCCTCACCTGGTGGGGGAGCACCTGCTCCAGATCGCCAAAGTGCGTCCCGGCACGGCACAAGCCCATGCCCTGACTTATCTGGACTACGAAAAGGCCGCCCAGCGCTACGGCAAGGTGGGCGGATTTGCGCATTTGGCCACCCTGGTCAAACGCATGAAGGCCAGCCGACCAGGCGCCTTGCTGCTCGACGGGGGCGACACCTGGCAAGGCTCGGGCACCTGCCTGTGGACGAACGGCCAGGACATGGTCGACGCCTGCAAGCTGCTGGGCGTGGACGTGATGACTGGCCACTGGGAATTCACGCTGGGCATGGAGCGGGTGAAAGAAATCGTCGAGAAAGACTTTGCCGGCAAGGTCGACTTTGTGGCGCAGAACATCAAGACGGCCGACTTTGGCGACCCGGTGTTCAAACCCTATGTGATCCGCGAGATCAACGGCGTGCCCTGCGCCATCATCGGCCAGGCCTTTCCTTACACGCCGATCGCCAACCCGCGCTACATGGTGGCCGACTGGGAGTTCGGCATCCAGGATGAGAACATGCAAAAGATGGTCGACGAGGCCCGCGGCAAAGGGGCGCAGGTTGTGGTCGTCCTCAGCCACAACGGCATGGACGTAGACCTGAAGATGGCCAGCCGCGTCAGCGGTATCGACGCCATCATGGGGGGGCACACCCACGATGGCATGCCGGTGGCGACGCTGGTGTCCAACAAAGGCGGCAAAACCATCGTGACCAATGCCGGCTCCAACGGCAAGTTCCTGGGGGTGCTGGACTTTGAGGTCAAAGACAAAAAGGTCAGCGATTTCCGCTACAAGCTGTTGCCGGTGTTCTCCAACATGCTGCCAGCCGACCGCGAGATGGATGCGCTCATCACCAAGATCCGCGCGCCCTACGAGGCACAGCTCAAAGAAGTGCTGGCCGTGAGCGAAGGTTTGCTCTACCGCCGTGGCAATTTCAATGGCACGGGCGACCAGTTGCTGGTCGATGCCCTCATGGATGTGCAAGGTGCCGACCTGGCCTTCTCGCCCGGTTTCCGATGGGGCACCACCTTGCTGCCGGGGCAGGCCATCACACGTGAATGGTTGCTCGACATGACGGCGACCACCTATTCGTATGCCACCGTGACCGAGATGACGGGCGAGACCATCAAAACCATCATGGAAGACGTGTGTGACAACCTCTTCAACCCCGACCCCTACTACCAGCAGGGTGGTGACATGGTGCGCGTGGGCGGCATGTCCTACGCCGTCAACCCGACGGCCCGGATGGGCCAGCGCATCAGCGACATGCGTTTGGGGGGCAAGCTGATCGAAGCGGGCAAGAAATACAAGGTGGCGGGTTGGGCGCCCGTGGCCGAAGAGGCACGCCACCAAAACCTCAAGCCGGTCTGGGAACTGGTGGAGCAGTGGCTCAAAGCGCAGGGCGGCAAAGTGGGGGCGCGCCAGCTCAATGCCCCCAAGGTCTCGGGTGTGGTGCCCAACCCCGGTTACGCGGTGTGAGGCGGCAGAAAATGAGCTCCCTCTTACCCACCCGCCGTCGCTTGCTCGGCGCTGCCGCGTTGGGCCTGACGGCCAGCAGCCTGTGGCCCGAGATGCACAGCTTTGCGCAACAGGCGCAGGACTTCATCATGGGGCCGCCGATGTACGACATCGCGCCGCAACAAATTTCCAAGCACGTCTGGATCATTTACGCGCCGGACGGTTTCCCCACCCCCGAAAACCGGGGCATGATGTCCAACGTCACGTTTGTGGTCACCAGCGCCGGGGTGGTGATTCTGGATTCGGGCAGCTCCCTGCAGATCGGCGAAATGGCGATCCGCATGATCCGCCGGGTCACCGACAAGCCGGTCATCGCAGTTTTCAACTCGCACTTCCATGGCGACCACTGGCTGGGCAACCACGCTTTTGTCAAAGCTTTTGGCAAGGACTTGCCCATCCACGCTTTGGCCCAGACCCGCAAGACCATTGAAGGGTATGAAGGCAGCGTCTGGCGCTCGCTCATGGAGAAGTGGACCAACCAGTCCACCAGCGGCACCGAAGTCGTGCCCCCCAACCGCGTGGTTGACAACGGCCAGGTGCTCCGCTTCGGGGATGTGCGCTTCAAGATGCACTTTTACGGCCGTGCGCACACCGATGCCGACCTCTGTGTCGAGGTGGTCGAAGACCAGGTCACCCACGTTGGCGACATCGCTATGGCCAACCGCATCGCCAACATCGACGATGGCTCCTACCCCGGCACCTTCAAGTACTACGAGGCCTTGCAAAAGAACGCTGGCGAGCAGTTGTGGCTGCCCGGGCACGGCATGCCGGGCCGGGACATCCTGCGCACCTATGGCACGTTTCTCCAGGGCATCTGGGAGCCTTGTCTGCAAGCCGTCAAGGACGGCCAAAGCGAAGGCGAAGCCAAAGCGCTGGTGATGAAAGACCCGCGCGTGGCCGCGCGTGCCAAGACCATGCAGGGCTTTGATGGCAACATCGGCAAATACGTCAGCCTGGCCTACCTGGAGGCTGAGAAAGAGGCGTTTTGAAACGCTTTGTCACGCCGGGGCATGGCCGATGGCTATAGTGCCGCCCATGCAACGACGTGAATTCCATCGCCTGATGGCCGCCGCCCTGGGCGCGGCTGCCCTGCCCGTGACAGCGCAAACCGAACACACCGCCCGCCTGATGATCGTGGGCGGCGCCGAGGACCGCCTGCAGGACCGGGTGATCTTGCGAAAGTTCATGGAATACGCCGGCGGCCCCCAGGCCCGCATCCGCTTGATCACGGCGGCCAGTGGCGTGCCCGAGGCGGTGGCCGCCAGCTATGCCAAAGCTTTTGGCGAGTTGGGCGCGCAAGATTTTTCGGTGCTCCCGCTCACTGACCGCGACAGCGCTTTCTCGCCCGCCGTGCACGACGCCATCTTGCAGGCGAACGGGGTGTTCATGAGCGGCGGCGATCAGGCCCGCCTGATGGCCGCGATCTGGGAGACGCCGGTGTTGGGGGCGTTGCACCAGGCCTACCATCTGAGCGGTTGCTGCATCGGTGGCACCAGTGCCGGCGCAGCCGTGATGTCGCGCCACATGATTTCGCAAGGGCCCGCACTGCTGAGGCCGCGCAAGGACGCGATCGACACCGACATTGGCCTGGGCCTGCTGCCCGCCGCCGTGGTGGACCAGCATTTTTCCGAGCGCCGCCGTCTGGCACGCCTGTTGTCGGCGCTGGCACAGCGCCCCGACCTGCTGGGGGTGGGCATCGACGAAGACACGGCCCTGGTGGTCGAGCGTGGCCAGGCCATCGAGGTGATCGGCAAAGGGGTGGTCACGTTGGTTGACCCTTCGCAGGCGCGCACCAATGTCGACGATCTGGAGGCCGACGAACAGATCGAGATGCTGGGTTTGCAGCTGCACACCTTGCCGTCCGGTCACCGCTATGCGGTGCACGGCACGCCGCCGCGCCATTGGCCGGCGGGCTTGGCGCAGGCCATGCAGCGGCTGGTCAGGCCGGGGCCGTTGCGTTCCTGACAGGGGCTAGGGTTATTCTGCAGATTGCATTGTCGCCAGACCCCGCCTAGCATGGAGGCGTGTTCAACGTCTTTGGAGGACAGGCCATGAAGACCATCGCGCAAATCCTGGACAGCAAGCCCCATGAAATCATCACCATCCGGCCCGGTGATTCGGTGCTGGTGGCACTGGAGGTGCTGGCCGCCTACAACATCGGTGCCTTGCCGGTGGTCAACGAAGGCCAGGTGGTGGGCATCTTCTCCGAGCGCGATTACGCGCGCAAGGTGGCGCTCAAGGGGCTGACTTCGGCCGTGACTGAGATCGGCGACATCATGACGTCCAAGGTGCATTGCGCTGACCTCAAGGACTCGGTGCTGGAATGCATGGCCGTGATGACCGAAAAGCGCATCCGCCATTTGCCGGTGCTGGATCAGGGGGCGCTGGTTGGCATGTTGTCGATCGGCGACCTGGTCAAGACCATCATCGAAGACCAGCAGTTCCAGATCCAGCAGCTGGAGTCCTACATCAACCCGGCGTTGTCATTGCACTGAGCGCAGCACCGGCAGCCTCTGGGGTGTGTGTCACAGGGGCTGCGGTATCGCCACGCCGTAGCGTTGCGCCCAGGGTTCGAGCATGGGCAGGATGCTGGTGTGCAGCGCCACACCTTGCTGTGTGGCGGCTTGTTTGAGCTGAAGGCCGCGTTCGCCCGGCAGCCGCACAGCGCGCCCGGCCTGTGCAGGACGCGAGGCGTGGCAACGCCGAACCACCTCGTCCATTTGGTCCGTGAACGCAGGCAAACCCGCGAAAGCGCGCGGGTCCAGCACCTGCACAAACACCGTGGCCCCCCAGCCCTCGGGTGCGTCGGCGCGGCCATGGCCTGCCAGGCCACCCGTCAGCGCCTCCACCATGCAGCTCAGCCCATAGCCTTTGTGGCCAGAGTCCAGGCCGCCCAGCGGCAAGATGGTGCCTTTGGGTTCGGTGAACAGCACCGCCGGGTCGCGTCCTGCGCGGCCCTGTCCGTCCATCACCCAATCGGCGGGCAGCAGGCCCCCCTCTTTGTGCAAGCGGCTGGTCAGGCCATTGGTGGTGGCCGAAGTCGACACATCCATCACCACGGGCAGCCCCGAAGTGGGAAAGCCAGCCGACACCGGGTTGGGTGTGAACACCGGGTCCAGGCCGCCATAGGGCGCGATGCTGGCGGCGTTGGGGTCGGAGCAGTGCAGCAACAACATCTGACCCCGATCGGTCACGCGCTGGTGGTAGGCCGCCAGACAGGCGATGTGGTGGCTGCGCCGAATGACCACGGTGCAGGTGCCCTGCGTGGCGGCGCGTGCGCAAGCCAGTTCGATGGCTTGCAACACCAGCCAGGGGCCGGGCAGGCGTTGACCGTCCCAGGTGACGGCAGCGGGGTGATCGGAGACCACCTGCGGCTCGCCTTGCTTGCGCATCTTGCCAGCGGCCAGTTCGGCCAGGTAGGGTGCCAGCAGGGCCAGGCCGTGGGTAGTGTGGCCAAGCAAATCGCCTTCGAGCAGCACATCGGCCACGGCTTGGGCTTTGTCTTCAGGCAATCCGGCCGACTGCAGCAGTTCTTGTGCGAAAGCGAGGAGGTGGGCGGCGGCGTAGTTCATGGCCACTATCTTAAAAAGCGTCCGCAGCCGCCCTGTCGCGCGGTGGACTGGGGCTGAAATGTCGGAACTTGTCGGAACTTATCGGAATTCGTCGGATTGCTGAAATATTTGCGCCGATTCAGTTATTAGACTTTTAAAGGTACCAAATCAGGAGTCTGCAATGAAACAAAACCGGTTCTGGCTTGCATTGGGCGCTGTGCTCTTAGGGGCGGCTGTGTTTTTGACAGCGTGTGGCGGAGACAGCACCGCTGCCCCTGCCCCCACCACATTTGAAGTCACCGTGAGCGGAGAATGAACATGAAAAAACAACTGTTCCAATGGTTCGGCATGGCTACCTGCAGCATGGCTTTACTGGCGATGGTGCCTGCACAAGCACAGACCACGGCGTGCGCCACCTCGACGGATGGCAAGGTCACCAGCACATCGTCCCATAGCGCGTTGACGGGAGGCCAATCGAATGCGACTTGTACGCTGCAGCCCGACGAGTACAAGGTCAAGATCTACAAAGTGGGGGTGTGCACGGCCGCGCCCACGGCGCCGACGACAGCCAATGCTTTCAGTGCTTCCAACTGTGCCACTGTTTTTGAAAGCGCCGCCGGCGTCACTGTGGTGGTCAACAAAGGTCAGGCGTCGCCTTTGACAGGCACCGTCACCCGGCCTGCAGCAGGCGCCTATGTGGCCGGCTATGTGGAGTTGGCGCCTGAATTCCAGCTCAAGCTTGTGAAGCAATTTGACACTGCACGCATGTCGGGTGGGGATTCTTCTGTGGGAGCTTATTGCTGGACGCAAGGCACCGAGGTCTATTCATGGAACGGTTCTGGCCGCAACGTGCATTGTGGCAATGCGCCGGGTGTCGCAGTCAGCTCAAGAATCGTTACCAACGGCTTTCCCAACGGCACCAGTGCCGATTTCAGTTACACCAGCAACCTGGGCAGCCAGTCTGTGACGGCTTATCTGGTGGACAGTGCGCAAAAACTTGTGGTGGGTGGCTCGGCAGGCGCAGCCAATGGCGTTTCGCGGATGCTGGGCGTAGTGACGTTCCCGACGCCCTTGACCATCAACAACAGCACCACAGGCTTTGACACCAAGTTCAATGTGAGCCACGGTGCAAACCTAGTAATGGGTTACAGCACCCAACCGACGCAGCAAGACTGGGTGGATGCCTTTCTCAATGGCCCGTTCTCGGTTCAGATGTCGGTCAGTACTGCACCCTGAGGCTGGAGTTGCGTGAGCCGATGTCGCAGTGGAAACCCACCTTGTTTACCATGGTGGGTTTTTTCATTGACACCAGCGCGCGGACACGCGGTGCACAGGACCGGGGTGGCGCCCCCGACAGGAATCGAACCTGTATCTAGCGCTTAGGAGGCGCTCGTTCTATCCATTGAACTACGGCGGCACGCTGGGATTGTAAGTCGGCAGCATCGCCGCACTCAGTCGTGGCGGATCGAGTAAAGCAAGTCCAGCGCGTTGATTTCGCCGGTCTGCGCACGCAGACTCAGCTTGCGCGAGAGGTCGTAAAAAATGAACAGGCTGCCAAAGGCCCCGCTGACGCTGCTCTCATAAGCCAGGTAAAAATCTTTCGACAAACGCTTGCCCAGGGTCACCGCCGTGCCGGTGGCTGTGGTGCCCGTGGCCGTGGTGGTGCTGCGGTTGGCCAGCGAGATGTCGTCAAAGCCCAGGGCGTTGGCCAGTTCACCGCCCAGGCTTTTGCCGTTGCCCCCCAGCAGCACCAGCGCGGCTTGCTGCAGCACAGCCGATTCGGCACCGCCGGCGGCAGGGGAGCGGCCGAGCACCAGCCAGGCCAGCTTGTCGGCATCGGGCATGTCGGGGTCGGCGTACAGGCGGATGCGGGGATCCAGTGCGGTGCCACTGACCCGCACGCCCACGCGCTGGGTCAGGTTGGGGCGCAGGGCCAGGATGTTGAGCGAAGGGTTGTCGTAGGGGCCGGCGAATTGCAGCAGGCCCTGTTCAATGTCCAGCTGCTGGCCGTAAGCGCGGTAGCGGCCCCCTTCGGTGCGTACCTGGCCCACCAGGCGGGGGTGGCCGAGTGTGGCGGCGCTGCTGCTCAGCTGCACCTCTCCTGCGAGCCGGGTGGTGATGCCCTGGCCGTGCAGTTGGAAATCGGGGCCCAAGCGCAAAAGCACCTGCACATCGGGTGTGCCCATGACCGAGCGACTGTGCACAACGACCGCTTTGGGTGTGTTGGTGTTCTTGTTCAAGATGACCACGTCCTTGTCCAGGGTCGGCGTGCTGTCGTCGGGCAGCAGGAACTGCGCCGAGTCGGCTTCGAGCTGGCCGCGCAACTGCATCTGGCCCCGTTCGAGCTGGGCGCGCACTTGCCCCGACACCGTCAGGCGCCGGTCGACACGGTTGGTCACGCGCAGCCCCTTGGCCTGCATCAGCAGGTCCATGTGCACCGACTGCCAAAGCGGGCCGGCCTGTGCCTGCCACGCCACCTGGCCTTGCGCCGACACTTCGCCGCCCTGGGCGCCCGCGCCGAGCAGGCGAAATTCATCCAGCAGCATGTGCTGCTTTTGCAGCCGCGCACGCAGGCGGCCCTGTTTGAATTCGACCCCTTCGACCGCCGAGCGCACCGCCAGGTCATTGGCCTGCAGGGTGCCGTTCCACTGCGGCTCGCCGCGGGTGCCCGACAGGTCGACCTGTGCGTCCACCGCACCCTGTACCCGCCAGCCTGGTGGTGCCAACCAGGACCAGGCCCCCACGCGGGGCAGGCGGGCGCTGATCTGGCCGGTCAGCGGTGCATGGCTGGGCCACAGGTTGGCCAGCGTGGAGGAGGGTGCCGGGTTCAGCTCGGTTTGCAGCCGTGCGTTCAGTTGACCGGCCTGGGTGCTGTCCCAGTCCAGCAGCAGTTTGGCCTGGCTGCCGTCCACCTGCAGGCGCGCGCCGGCGGTGCGCAGGCCCGCTTGCACGCGCGCGGCGGCAGGCGGGTCGGTGCCGGCATGCAAGTCGCCCTGGCTGCGTTCCAGCCAGAGTTGCGCACGCAGGCGTTCGGTCAGTGCCAAGTCGATGCCGCCTTGCAGCAGCAGATCGCCCTGCAAGGGGGGCAGGCCCAGCCAGCCGCCCCAGCGTGCGGGCAGATTGGCCACTTGTGCGCGCACATGGGCCAGGGGCCAGCGGCCTGCGTGGGGGGCGGCTTGCCAGTCGCCACTGTCCACCGTGAGTGGGGCCAGGCCATCTGGTCCTTTGAGGAGCCAGCGGTGTGCCTGCCATTGCAGGCGCCGGGTGGCAGGCTGCCAGGTCCAGCTGGCCGGGCTTTGCAGGGCCAGCTGGCCGGGTGTGGCGTTGCCTGGCAGCTGGTGCCAGTCGATTTGCAGCTGCGTCAACTGACCGCGCCATGCGCTGGCGGGTGCCGTGTGCTGCAGCGTGCCGCGGGTGCGCAACTGCAGCTGCCGTGTTTCGGCGCGGGCTTGCAGTTGCATGCCCTCAGCGGCCCAACCGCCTTGCCATTCGCCGCTGGCCTGGAGTGTGCTGGGGCGAGGCACACCGGCCAGGGTTTCGCGCAAGGCGGGCCAGCGTGTGAGCCAGGCCCACAGGCGGGGGGTGTCGGTGCCGTCGATCTGCCATTGGCCCTGGCCTTGGCGCGGTGAAAGTTGTCCGTCGAGCCGGGCCGTCAGTCCGGGCAGTTGCCACTGGGTGTGGGCTTCGATGTGTTGCTGTGCGGGGGTCCAGCGCCCCTGGCCTTGCACCTGCGCTTCGGCCCAGTGCAGCGCAAACTGCGACACGCTCCAGGTGCCGGCCTGCCAGCGCGCCTGTGCGTTCAGACCGGTGTCGGCACGTCCTGGTGGGTGCAGTTGGGCTTGCAGTTCGATGTGGTTCGGCTGGGCTTGCGTGGCCGAGATTTGGCCGCTGAGCGCCGGGCCTTCCAGCGTGGACAGCCATTGCGAGGGTTGCAGATGGTCGATGTGCCACTGGCCTTGCCAGGTCGGTGCTTGCCAGGCGCCTTGGCCTTGCACGCCGCCGCCAGGCCAGCGGGCGTCGAGCGCCTGCACCTGCCAGCCGGCCGCGTGGTGCCGCACTCGGGTGTGCAGTTGGGTGAGCGGTACGCGGCCCAGGTCCCAGGGGCCGGTGCGGCGGTTGTCCAGCGTGGCTTCGAGTTGCCAGCCGTCGTCGTCTGGGCGGGCCTGAACCTTCCCATTCAGGTCGGTCTGGGGCGCGCCAGGCCACAGCGGGGCCAGGTTGATGTGCTGCATCTGGGCCAGCAATGTGACCACAGGCTGCGGGGCTTGCGGGTGCAGTGTGCCTTGCAGCACCAGCTGTGGCGCGGCAGGGCCACCGCTGGGTGAAGAGAGTTGGGCTTGCAGTGTCAGTTCAGCGGCCTGGCCACTCAGCGTCCCTTGCAGCTGCGCTTGGGCTTGCAAGGCGTGGCTTGGACCGCGCGCCTTCGGCGAGTTGGGCCAGGACAATTCACCCTGCAACTGGGCATCGAGTGCCATGGGGGCCTGGCCTTGCAAGTGCCATTGCCCACGGTAGCGGCCTTGTGCCCATTGAAGGCTGTCCAGCATCAGGTGGTGTTGCTGCCCGTCAAAACGGTAGTGGCCTGCCAGGGCTGTGGCTTCGAGCTTGGGGGTTGCGTGCCATTGCAAGGTGCCGACGCGCCAGGCCAGATCCACTTTCAGGGGCAAGAGCAGGGTTTGCAGCGGTGTGCCGGACGGTGGGCGGTCGTCGCTGCCGCTCAGTTTGTCGATGTGCAGGGTGTGCAAGGGGCTTTGCCCTTGCAGCAGCCGGGTGGGATCGAGTTGCAGCTCGACGTGTTGCAGATCGAGGGTCAGACCCTCTTGTCGCCATTGCAGCGCCGCGATCTGCCCGCCGTGGCGCAGGCTGCCCTGCACGCCCTGGCTATCCAAGGTCGTGCCTGTGGGCAGCAGCACCTGGGCAGCCCGCAGACCGGTGGCGAGCGAGCCTTCGGTGCCGCTCCACCACCAAGCCCCTGCGCCCAGCAGCGAGGCCAGCGCCGCGCTGGCGGTCAGCGAGGCGAGCGGGACCCAGACCCGCCGCCACCGAGGCGGCGTGGGGGGCGAAGCGGTGGGGGGGCTTGGCGTGTCCATCAGAAGCGAAAACCAATGCTGACATGCAAACGCCAGCGCTGCGTTTGCAGTGCGCGGGCGAGGTCGATTTCAAGGGGGCCGACCGGGCTGCGCCAGCGTGCGCCCAGGCCCAGGCCCACCGCGGTGTTCCAGCGTGCGGGTTCGTTGGTGACCGCGCCGGCATCGATGAACACCACGCTGTCCCAGTCGGTGCGGCGATCGCCTGTGCGGATGGGGGTCAGCCATTCGGCGCTGCCGGTCAACAGGTAGCGGCCGGCGGTCACACTGCCACTGGTGCCGGGGACGCCGATGCTGCCGGGGGCGTAGCCGCGCACAGGGTGTTCGCCACCCGCGACAAAAAGCTGGGTGACCGGGATGTCGTCCACTTGGCGCGTGTCCACGGCGCCTGCCGAGCCGCGCAGCGACAGGCGGTGGCCTTGCGAGCCCACAGGCAGCAGCCCGAGGACCTTGACCAGACTGCGCAGGTAAGGCGTGGCCGTGGCGCCCAGAGGCACACCGGCGCCGAGTTCCAGGCCCATGCCCCAGCCGTGGTTGGGGAAGGGCAGGGTGTCGAAGTCGCGCCAGGTCCAGGCGTAGTGCACGCTGAGGGCGTTGCGCGTGTCGTTCTGGTTGCCCTCGGTCTGGGCATGGTCGTACTGCAGGTAATGGCTGCGGTCCAGGCGCTCGCTCGGTTGGGTGCGGCCGGCGCGCAGGCGCTGGCTGCTGACTTCGTAGCCGTCGAATTGCTGGTGCTCGGCCTTGGTGCCCAGGCTCCAGCGCCAGAGATCGGCATCGGGTGGGGCCAGCAGGTCCAGGCTGGCGCTTTGCAGCACGCGGTCTACCGACAATTTGGCCACCGAGCGCCAGTCCAGGCCGGGCACGCGGTGCTGGGTGTGTTCGAGGGTCAGGCGCGGTCCGGTGTCGCTGCGTACACCCACGCCCAGCTGCCAGCGTTGGCGCGGGGTTTCCTTGAGTTCGATGCGCACCGGCATGGCTTCGGGTGGGCCTTCGGTGTCTAGGGTGACGAAGACCGCGTCGTAAAAACCACTGAGCACCAGACGTTGCTGCGCTTCGAGCAGATCGCTTTGTCGGTAGCTGCGCCCGCGAGGCAGGTTGGCCAAGCGTTCGACCTGTTCCAGGCTGTAGCGTTCAGGGCCTGTGATGCGGGTCGGGCCGATGAACACTTCGGGGCCTGAATCGAGCGTCAGGGCCAGCACCACGCGGCCTTGTTCGGGATCGACCTGGGCTTCGGTCCGGACCCATTGGCCCAGGGGGTAATGTTCAGCAGTGAGCTGGCGCAGTGCGGCGGCCTTGGCCTGTTGCCAGGCGTCCTGTGTGAACGCATGGCCGATGGGCATTGCCCATTGCTGTTGCAGGGCTTCGCGTTGCACGCGGTGGTGTTCGCTGGTTTGCAGATGGCCTTCAAAGGTCCAGTGCACGGCCTGAACCTGGGCCACGGGACCAGGGTCCACCTGCAGGTGCAGTCGCCAACGCGGGCCGGGGCCGCGGTCGGGGCCCGATTCGGTTCGCCACTGCAGCCGGGCTTGGAAGTGGCCCTGGGTGGCCAGCAAATCACGCGCCTGGGTGTCGGCGGCGTCCAGCAGGCGTTGCAGCTCGGTGGCGTCCAGGTCGTGCAGGTCTTTGTAGTGCTGCAATTCCAGATGGCGTTCGAGCAGATCGGCCACGGCCTCGGGGGCGTCGATCTTCAGCGTGAAAGCGATGGCAGTTTCAGCCACAGGCGCTTCGGCGGGTTGCGCCTCCGCTGGAAGCGGCAGGACCAGCCAGACGCACAACAGCCAGCAGCAGACCTGGTGCCAGGTCTGCAGTGAAGCTTGTGGGGAAAGTACGGGCGGGCGGCGGCTCACTTGCTCAGCAATCTCATCGCGTCTTCCAGACCTTTGAGCGTGAGCGGGAACATGCGCTGGCTCATGAGTTGCTGAATGATGGCGATGCTTTGCCGATATTGCCACACGCCCTGGGGTTCGGGGTTGATCCAGGCGTACTTGGGGAAGGCGTGGGTCAGCCGCTGCAGCCATTCGGCGCCGGCTTCTTCGTTGTTGTATTCGACGCTGCCACCGGCTTGCAGGATTTCATACGGGCTCATGGTGGCGTCACCGATGAAGATCAGCTTGTAGTCCTTGTTGTACTTGCGCAGGATGTCCACGGTGGCGAACTTCTCTGCGAACCGGCGCTTGTTGTTCTTCCACATGAAGTCGTACACACAGTTGTGGAAGTAGTAGTACTCCAGGTGCTTGAATTCGGCTTTGACAGCCGAGAACATTTCTTCCACCCGCGCGATGTGCTCGTCCATGGTGCCGCCCACGTCCATGAGCAGCAGCACCTTGACGTTGTTGTGGCGTTCGGGGCGCATCATGATGTCGAGCCAGCCGGCATTGGCCGCGGTCTTGCGGATGGTGCCGTCGAGGTCCAGCTCATCGTGTGAGCCTTCCCGGGCAAAGCGGCGCAGACGGCGCAGCGCGACCTTGATGTTGCGCGTGCCCAGTTCCTGGCTGTCGTCGTAATCTTTGTAGGCCCGCTGGTCCCAGACCTTGACGGCGCTTTTGTTACCGCCCTTGCCGCCAATGCGGATGCCCTGCGGGTTGTAACCACCGTTGCCGAACGGCGAGGTGCCGCCGGTGCCGATCCACTTGTTGCCGCCTTCGTGGCGTTCCTTTTGTTCTTCCAGGCGCTTTTTGAGCGTCTCCATCAGCTCGTCCCAGCCCATCTTCTCGATGGCGGCTTTCTGCTCGGGCGTGAGTTCCTTCTTGAGGATCTGCTCCAGCCAGGACAGGGGCACCTCCTTGGTGAAGTCGGTCAGCATCTCCACGCCCTTGAAATAGGCGCCGAAAGCCTTGTCGAACTTGTCGAAATGCTTTTCGTCTTTGACGAGCACGGTGCGGGCCAGGTGGTAGAAGTCGTCGATGCTGCAGGCGTCCGAAGCGGGGCCGACCACATGGGCCTGGAGGGCTTCGAGCAGGGTGAGGAATTCGCGCACCGACACCGGGACCTTGGCCGCGCGCAGGGTGTAGAAAAAGTCGATGAGCATGGCGGTTGCCTCAGGGTCGCGGCATGGCGAGCCGGTGGTCCAGATGCGCTTTCACGCTGGGCCACTCGCTGGCAATGATGCTGTAGACGCAGGTGTCACGCAGGGCGCCAGCGGCGAGCGGGTGGGGGTTGATCTGGTGGTTGCGCAACACGCCATCGAGCTTGGCGCCAAGCCGTTCGATGGCGCGGCGACTTTGGTGGTTGAAGAAATGCGTGCGCAGTTCGACTGCGATGCACTGGAGCGACTCGAAGGCATGGGCCAGCAGCAGGCGCTTGGCCTCGGTGTTGAGCGGTGTGCGTTGCACACTGCGCCGGTACCAGGTGGAGCCGATCTCTACGCGGCGATGGGCCGCGTCGATGTTCATGTAGGTGGTCATGCCCACAGCACGGCCAGTGGTGGGATCCACCACGGCAAACGGGCACATGCTGCCCTGGGCTTGCAAATCCAGTCGGCGCGCTATTTCCGCCTGCATGGCTTCGGGGCGTGGGATGGCGGTGTACCAATGGTTCCAGAGTTCGCCGTCTTGTACGGCGACCACCAAATCGTCATGGTGTGCAGCCGCCAGCGGCTCCAGTCGCACATGGGCGCCGCTCAGAATGATGGGTGGCGCGAAAGCGCTCATGGGGTGTCCGCGTCTTTTTGCTTGGCACGCCACAAGCGTGCCAGTTGCAGGCCGCCGCCGCCGCCCAGACCGACCAGCACGATGGCGCCGATGCTGGCGCTGTTGTAGCCCTCGCTGAAGATGTCCCAGCCCAACCACTGGCCAAGCCAGTAACCTGCCAGCGCGCCACCGACAAAGCCGACCGCGTCGGACACGCCTTCGAGGAGCAGTTTTTGTGCAGAAGACATGGCGGTCTGTTCAGCGGTTGCGCTGGTTCATGAAGACCAGCTTCTCGAACAGGGTCACGTCCTGCTCGTTTTTGAGCAAGGCGCCCACCAGCGGCGGCACCGACACCTTTTGGTCGGCGCTTTGCAGGGCTTCCAGCGGGATGTCCTCGGCCACCAGCAGTTTGAGCCAGTCCAGCAGTTCACTGGTAGAGGGTTTTTTCTTCAGGCCGGGCAGGTTGCGCACGTCGAAGAAGGTCTTGAGCGCCACCGACAGCAACTCTTGCTTGAGGCCGGGAAAGTGCACATCGACGATCTGTTTCATCGTCTCGGCTTCGGGGAACTTGATGTAGTGGAAGAAGCAACGGCGCAGGAACGCGTCGGGCAGCTCTTTTTCGTTGTTGGAGGTGATGAACACCAGCGGGCGGTTTTGGGCCTTGATGAGCTGGCGCGTTTCGTAGCAATAGAACTCCATGCGGTCGAGTTCGCGCAGCAGGTCGTTGGGGAACTCGATGTCGGCCTTGTCGATCTCGTCGATCAGGATGGCCACCGGCGTTTCCGATGTGAACGCTTGCCAGAGCACGCCCTTGACGATGTAGTTCTCGATGTCCTTGACCCGTTCGTCGCCCAGCTGGCTGTCGCGCAGGCGGCTCACCGCGTCGTATTCGTACAGGCCCTGCTGCGCCTTGGTGGTGGATTTGATGTGCCACTGCAGCAGCGGCATGTTCAGGGTTTGGGCCACCTCTTCGGCCAGCATGGTCTTGCCTGTGCCAGGCTCGCCCTTGACGAGCAGCGGGCGCTTGAGCGTGATGGCGGCGTTGACGGCCAGCATCAGGTCTTGGGTGGCGACGTAGTTTTCGGAACCTTGGAATTTCATGGGATCTTCTCTAGCGCAAAAAGCTTGTCAGGATTATGAGGGGAGGGCCGATATAATCGCCCGTTGATTTTTATCAATCGTTCAGGATTGTCCAAGCAAAATGAATAAGCTGTTGACCTCCATCTTCGCCCTGGCTGTCTCGTGTGTGACGGTCGCCTCCGCCCAGGCTCAAGAAGTCAAGGGCGATGCCAAGGCCGCTGAGCAGAAAATTGCCATGTGCATTGGCTGCCACGGCATCAAGGGCTACCAGGCCAGCTTCCCTGAGGTTTACAAGGTGCCGATGATCTCTGGTCAGAACGCCAAGTACATCGTTGCGGCGCTCAATGCCTACAAAAAAGGCGAGCGCAAGCACCCCACCATGCGCGGCATCGCCGACAGCCTGAGCGAGCAAGACATCGCCGACGTGGCCGCCTATTACGAGCAGCACGGCAAGACCGACGCTGCCGTGCCGGCCCCGACAGCCGCCGACGCCAAGGTCGACGCCCTGCTCAAAAAAGGTGCGTGTGTGTCCTGCCACGGCGACAACTTCAGCAAGCCGGTGGACCCCAGCTATCCCAAGATCGCTGGCCAGTACAAGGATTACCTGTACGTCACGCTCAAGTCCTACAAAGTGGAAAACCAGGCCACCTGGGGCCGCAGCAACGGCGTGATGGGCGGCATCGCCAAGCAGTTCTCCAACGCCGAACTCAAGGCGCTGGCCAACTATGTGGGCAGCCAGCAAGGCGAATTGCAGACTCTGCCGCAGTCCAAGTTCCGCTGACCGGTCCGATCACCGCTTGGCAAGGCCCGCGTTTGCGGGCCTTGTTGTTTCTGGGGGCGCCCTCCCTGTCCCCCGATAAACTCCCCCTTTTGACGATTTCCCTCGGAGCACATTCATGGCCCTCATCCCCGCAACCATCCTGACCGGCTTTCTGGGGTCGGGCAAAACCACGCTGCTCAAGCGCGTGCTGACCGAGGCCCATGGTCAGAAACTGGCGGTCATCGAAAACGAGTTCGGTGAGGAGAACATCGACAACGACATTCTGGTGTCTGAAACGAAAGAGCAGATCATCCAGATGAGCAACGGCTGTGTTTGCTGCAGCATCCGCGAAGACCTGCGTGCCACGCTGCAACTGCTGGCGGCCAAGCGCCGCAAGGGCTTGCTGCACTTCGACCGCGTCATCATCGAGACCACCGGCCTGGCCGATCCCGGCCCGGTGGCGCAGACGTTCTTCATGGACGACGAGATCGCCGAATCCTTCATGCTCGACTCCATCCTGACGCTGGTCGATGCCAAGCACGCGGCCCAGCAGCTCAATGACCGCCAGGAAGCGCGCCGCCAGGTGGGCTTTGCCGATCAGATCTTCATCAGCAAGGCGGATCTGGTGTCGGCCGAGGACCTCGATGCCCTGCAGCACCGCCTCAAGCACATGAACCCGCGTGCGCCGCAGAAAGTGGTGCACTTTGGCGAGGTGGGTCTGAACGAGGTGTTTGACCTGCGGGGCTTCAACCTCAACGCCAAGCTGGACATCGACCCGGACTTCCTCAGCGATGGGCATGACCACCACCACCACGATGGCGAGCACTGCGACCATCCCTCGCACCACCACGACCACGACCATGCGCACGGCGAGCATTGCGACCACCCTTCGCATGCGCACGGCCATCACCACCACCACGACGACGATGTGAAAAGCTTCGTATTCAAATCGGATCGGGCCTTCGATCCGGCCAAACTCGAAGATTTCCTGGGGGCCATGGTCAACATCTATGGCCCGAAGATGCTGCGCTACAAAGGGGTGCTGAACATGAAAGGCACCGAACGCAAGGTGATCTTCCAGGGGGTGCACCAGCTCATGGGCAGCGATCTGGGGCCGGTCTGGCAAGACCATGAGCAGCGCACCAGCAAGATGGTGTTCATCGGCATCGACCTGCCCAAAGACATCTTGTTGCAGGGTCTGGAGCAAGCCCTGGTCTGACGACTTCGGTGTTTATTTGCTGAATAACTTCGAATTTATAAATGCTGTCGGCTTTTTGAAGTTTTCCATCGCTACAATGCCCCGCCTGAAAGGCTCCCTAATTGAGGGATGTCAGGAGACAAGATGTGAAGACACCTGCCAAGAAAGCGACCAAAGCCTCCGCGAAAGCGCCGGCCAAGGTGGCTGCGACGTCCAAAAAGGTGTCTGCCAAGCCACCGGTGAAAGCCAAGGCGGCCCCAGCCAAGCCTGCTGCCGCTAAAAAAGCGGTCGTCTCGGCCAAAGCCAAAGCCGCCACGGTCGCCAAGGCCCCTGCCAAAAAGGCGGTGGTGGCTAAAAAGGCGCCAGCCACCCAGCAAGTGGCCGCGAAAAAGGCGTCTGCTGCCAAGCCGGTGGCGGCAAAAAAACCGACGCCGGCAGCCCCCAAGGCTGCGGCTGTGGCTAAACCTGTGGCCAAAAAGGCGGTGCCGTCCTCGCCGTCTGCCAAACCGGCGGCCAAGCCTGCATCCAAAGCGGGCGCCAAAACCTCTTCTGCCAAGGCCGTCACCGAGCCCCTCAAGGGGGTTTCACCTCCCAAGGCCTCGGCTGTCAGTTCCGTGGCGGTGCCGCCGGTGATGGCCGCGCCAGCGCCTGCCGCCCCTGACCTGCCAGCACGTTCCAGCCGCCCTTCGGCGCGACTGGCCCAGATCACCGTGCCGTCCCTGCCGCCTGCTGTGGCATCGACGGCCGCCAAAGCGAGTTTCTTACCTTCTATGACCACAGCCGTTTTGCATGCCCCTGCGGCACCCGCCAAAAAAGACCCCAAACTGGCCAACAACTGGAAAACCAAACCGGTTGAGCAGCTGACCGATGCCGAAGTGCTGGCCATGTCGGACGACGACTACATGAACGACGCGCAGATGGCGTTCTTCCGCCTCAAGCTGGTGGCACTCAAGCAAGGCATCCTCAACAATGCCGGCGAAACCACCGAGCACTTGCGCGAAGACACCGTGGTGGTGCCTGACCCCGCCGACCGCGCCACCATCGAGGAAGAGCATGCGCTGGAGCTGCGCACCCGTGACCGTGAGCGCAAGCTGCTCAAGAAAATTGAGCAGTCCATTGCCCGCATCGACGCGGGCGACTACGGCTACTGCGACGAAACCGGCGAACCCATCGGTGTGGGCCGTCTGTTGGCTCGACCCACCGCCACCCTGTCGCTGGAGGCGCAACAGCGCCGCGAACTCAAGCAAAAGATGTTTGGCGACTGAGCCCTGTTCAGCCCAGCTCTCACAGGCCCCTTTTGCAGGGGCCTTTTTCATGCGCGGCAAATTTATCGTTTTTAAGATTTTTACAATTACCAAAATCCTTCAGACGTTACTTTCAGTGCCTTTGCTAAGTGCCTAATTTGCAAAGAAAAAATCCCTATTCAATTCTCTGGAAACGCGTCTAAGCTGTTGATTTCATTGAAAAAAATCTGATTCGGACCCTTGTGGTGAGTGGATTTCCTGATACAGTGCAAAAAAGTGCAATTAAGTGGGGGAAAGTGCCTTCACTGCACGCTGACCACAGGAAAAGGTTGTTTCAGTGTTTCAAGGGGCTTCATCGCTGAGTCTGGATGCCAAGGGGCGGCTGTCTGTGCCGACCCGGCACCGTGACGTGCTCAGCGCGATGGCTCAGGGTCAGCTGACGATCACCAAGCACCCGCACGGGTGCCTGATGGTGTTTCCCCGCCCCGAATGGGAGAAATTCCGCGAGCGCATTGCCCAGTTGCCCATGTCAGCCCAGTGGTGGAAGCGCATCTTTTTGGGCAATGCCATGGATGTGGAGATGGACGGCACCGGCCGTGTGCTGATTTCGCCCGAATTGCGCCAGGCCGCTGGCATCAGCAAAGACACGATGCTGCTGGGCATGGGCAACCACTTCGAGTTGTGGGACAAAGCCACCTACGAAGCCCAGGAGGCGCAAGCCATGCAGGGCGAAATGCCCGATGTGTTCAAGGACTTCTCGTTCTGAAGGCCATGAGCGAACAAGCCTTGATCCACACCACTGTGCTGCTCAACGAGGCCGTCGATGCCTTGCTTGCCGGTGCAGCGGGTGCCAGTGGCCATTATGTGGATGGCACTTTTGGTCGGGGCGGCCATTCGCGCTTGATTCTCTCGCGCCTGTCCGATGCCGGGCGTCTGCTGGCCTTCGACAAAGACACTGATGCCATTGCCGAGGCCGGACGCATCCAGGATGCGCGTTTTTCGATCCGGCATGAAGGCTTTTCCCACATGTCGGAGTTGCCCGAAGGCAGCGTCGATGGGATCCTGCTCGATCTTGGGATCAGCTCTCCTCAGATCGACAACCCCGAGAGGGGTTTTTCTTTTCGTTTCGACGGCCCGCTGGACATGCGCATGGACACCACGCGCGGCGAGAGCGTGGCCGAGTGGCTGGCCACGGCAAGCGTGGATCACATCACGGAGGTGGTACGTGACTATGGCGAAGAACGGTTTGCTTTTCAGATTGCAAAGGCGCTTGTGGCTCGCCGACAAGAACGGGGCCCAATTTCATCCACCGCTGAATTGGCCCAGCTCGTGGCTGACACGGTCAAAACCCGCGAGCCGGGTCAGAACCCTGCAACGCGGACATTTCAGGCTCTTCGGATTTTCATCAATGCCGAGCTTGAAGAGCTCGAGCAGGCGCTAGAGGCCAGCCTGCGTGTGCTGCGTCCGGGGGGGCGCCTGGTGGTGATCAGTTTCCATTCGCTGGAAGACCGCATCGTCAAGCAGTTCATCGCGCGCCACGCCAAGGAAGTGGTCGATCGTCGTGTGCCCTTTGCCCAGCCCCAGGCCATGCGCCTGCGCGCGCAGGGACGCACCAAACCGTCCGAAGCCGAAGTGCAGGCCAACCCGCGTGCGCGCAGCGCCATCATGCGGGTGGCCGAGCGCACGGAGGTGCCGGTATGACCCGCCTGAGCCTGTTCCTGTTGCTGCTGGTGATCGCCAGCGCCTTGACGCTGGTGCATTCGCAGTACGAATCGCGGCGCCTGTTCATGGCGCTGGAGGCTGAGCGCAAGGAGGCCGCACGGCTCGAAGTGGAGCACGACCGCCTGCAAGTCGAGCGCCGTGCCCAGGCCACGCCTTTGCGTGTGGAGCAGATCGCGCGTCAGCAACTGCAAATGCGCATGGTCAGCCCTGGCATCACCCAGTACGTGGGGACGCCCCAGGCGTCTGGCAAGCAGGAGGCTCGGCCATGAGCCGCAGCGTGCAGCTCGGCTCCAGCCCCTTGCTGGCCAGCAAGACTCCGGTCTGGCGCAGCAAGCTGATCGTGGCTGCCATTGCTGTGGGTTTCATGGGGCTGATCGCCCGTGCAGCTTACGTGCAAGTCATCGAAAACGATTTCTTCAAGCGCCAGGGTGAAGTGCGTTTTGCGCGCACCCTGGTGTTGCCGGCCAACCGTGGCCGCGTGTTGGACCGCAACGGCATGCTGCTGGCGTCCAGCGTGCCGGCCCCCAGCATCTGGGCCAACCCAGAGGACATGGAGCGTGACCCGGCCAAGCTGCGACAGCTCGCCAAATTGCTCGACATGGGTGTGAGCGAGCTGGGCAAGAGGCTCGAAAACGAAGACAAGACCTTTGTTTGGCTGCGTCGTCAGATGGACGAAGCCACGGTCAAAGAGGTGCTGGCGCTCGACATCAAAGGCGTCTACAGCATCAAGGAATACAAGCGCCTGTACCCCGAAGGCGAGGCCGCCGCGCACATCGTGGGCTTCACCAACGTGGAAGACCAGGGCCAAGAGGGTGTGGAGCTGGTGTTTCAGAAGCAGCTGGCCGGCAAGGCCGGTTCGCGCCGCGTCATCAAGGATCGCCTGGGCCGTGTGGTTGAGGCGGTGGGCGAGGCTGTCCCGCCAGAAGGCGGTCAAGACATCCAGCTGTCCGTGGACAGCAAGGTCCAGTTCTTTGCTTACCAGAAGCTGCGCGAAGCGGTGCTTGAGCACAAAGCCAAGGCTGGCAGCGTGGTGGTGCTGGATGCGCAGTCTGGCGAGGTGCTGGCCCTGGCCAACTACCCCAGCTACTCGCCCGACAAGCGCGTCAACCTCACGGGCGAACAACTGCGCAACCGTGCCCTGACCGACACGTTTGAGCCCGGTTCGACCATGAAGCCGTTTCCCGTGGCCCTGGCCCTGGAAAAGCGTCTGGTCAAGCCCGACACCCCGATCCAGACGGCCCCCGGTCGCCTCACCATCACGGGCTCCACCATCACCGATGCCCACCCGCATGGCGTGCTGAGCGTGGGGGAGGTGATCCAGAAATCGAGCAACGTGGGCACCGTCAAGATGGCCATGCAGATCGAGCCGCGTGAAATGTGGGAGATGTACGCCGCCGTCGGCTTTGGCCAAAAGCCACAGATCCCGTTTCCGGGGGTGGTCAGCGGCCGTTTGCGCCCCTACAAGACTTGGCGCCCCATTGAGCAGGCCACCATGAGCTACGGCTATGGCATCTCGGGCAGCTTGTTCCAGGTGGCGCGTGCCTACACGGTGTTCGCGCGCGATGGCGAGATCGTGCCGGCCACCTTGCTCAAGGCCGAGCAGCAGGTGCAGGGCGTTCGTGTGTTCAGCGCCGAAAACGCCCGCGCCATGCGCAAGATGCTCAGCATGGCGGCTGGCCCCGGCGGTACGGCACCCAAGGCCCAGACCATGGGGTATTCGGTCGGTGGCAAGACGGGCACGGCCCACAAGCAAGAAGGCAAAGGCTACGCGGGCAAGAAATACCGGGGCTTTTTCGTGGGCATGGCGCCCATCGAGCAGCCCCGCATCATCGTGGCCGTCATGATCGACGAGCCCAGCAATGGCCGTTACTTTGGTGGTGATGTGGCCGCGCCGGTGTTCAGTACCACGGTGCAACAGACCCTGCGCCTGCTGGGCATCCAGCCCGACCTCACGGTCAAGCCGCAGGTGGTGGCCAAAGCGGTGGAGGAGTCGTTCTGATGGTCGAACTCCACAGCCCCACCCAGGCCGCGCAGTGGTTGCACCAGCATGTGACGGGCGAGTTGCGCACCGACAGCCGCCAGGTGCGGCCCGGTGACGGCTTCATCGCCTGGCCAGGTGCGGCGACCGATGGCCGCCGTTACATTGCACAGGCTTTCGCGCAGGGCGCCAGCGCTTGCCTGATGCAGCGCGAGGGCAGTGAACCCTGGCAAGACCAGCAACCGGCTGAACGACTGGCCGCTTTGCCGCAACTCAAGCAGACCACGGGGCTGGTGGCCGACGCTTATTACGAAATGCCCACGCGCGACCTGACTGTGCTGGCCGTGACGGGCACCAATGGCAAGACCTCGACCGCTTGCTGGCTGGCGCAGGCCCTGGCCCATCCCGCCATCGGGCAGCGCTGCGGTGTCGTCGGCACGCTCGGTGTAGGGGTCTGGCCCACATTGAACTACACCGGCATGACCACGCCAGATCCGGTGCTGCTGCAGCGCAGCTACCGCCAGATGTTGCAAGCCGGTGTGCAGCTGTGTGCCATCGAGGCCTCGTCCATCGGCATCGCCGAACACCGCCTGGACGGCACCCGCATCCGCACGGCGGTGTTCACCAACTTCACCCAGGACCACCTGGACTACCACGGCACCATGGCGGCCTACTGGGCGGCCAAACGCCAATTGTTTGCCTGGCCGGGCTTGCAGGCCGCCGTCATCAACATCGATGACGCACAAGGCGCCGCCTTGGCTGCGGAACTGGCCGATGTGGGGCTGGACCTGTGGACCTGTTCGCGCCACCAGCCGGCCCGGCTGCGTGCCTGGCCTCTGCCCAGTGGCGAGGGCCTGAGTTTCGAGGTGCGCGAGGGCGATGCCCTGTGCCGCATCGACACCGCACTGGCCGGGGACTACAACATCGACAACCTGTTGGGGGTGATCGGCGCATTGCGCGCTCAAAGCATCCCGCTGGCGCAAGCCGCACAGGCCTGTGCGAGCCTGCAAGCGGTGCCGGGGCGCATGCAGCGCGTGTTGTCCGAAGGTGCTGCCGCCGCTTTACCGCTCACAGTAGTGGACTATGCCCACACGCCCGATGCCCTGAGCCAGGCACTGCAGGCTTTGCAGCCCTTGGCGCGCGAGCGCGGGGGGCGGTTGTGGTGCGTGTTTGGCTGCGGTGGTGACCGTGACCCGCACAAGCGCCCCCTGATGGCGGCGGCGGCAGAGCGAGGCGCCGACCGTCTGGTGCTGACCAGCGACAACCCACGCAGCGAATCGGCTTCGGACATTTTGGCGCAGATGGCGGCAGGCCTGAAGCAGCCGCAAGCGGTGGTGGTGATCGAAGACCGTGCCGCCGCCATCGCTCAGGTGGTGCGTGAGGCCGGCCCCGTCGATGTGGTGCTGGTGGCCGGCAAGGGGCACGAAACCACCCAGGAAATTGCTGGGGTGTTTCACCCGTTTTCCGACACAGCGCACTTGCAGGTGGCCTTGCGTGCGCGCGCTGCGCAGGAGGTGCGCGCATGAGCCTCCCACTGACTTCGCCCATGCAACTGCCTTTGACGCAGGCCGCTGCCTGGCTGTCTGGCGTGCATGCCCAAGGCATCGAGGGCGTGGTGGTGGACCGCGTGCATACCGACAGCCGCAGCTTGCAGGCCGGTGACTTGTTCGTGGCTTTGCGGGGTGAGCGTTTCGACGCCAACCAGTTCGTTGCCCAGGCGGCCGCCCAGGGCGCCAGCGCCGTGCTGTGCGAGCCCTCGGGCGAAGCGGCCGCCCGTGCGGCGCAACTGCCGGCCCTGGTGGTGCCCGACAGCCGCATCGCACTGGGTGAGTTGGCGGCGGGCTGGCGCGCGCAGTTCGCGATCCCGCTGATCGCCGTGACCGGCAGCAATGGCAAAACCACGGTGACCCAAATGGTCGCCAGCATCCTGCGTGCGCAGGCTGGTGAGGCCGCGCACGCCACGCAAGGCAACCTCAACAACGAAATCGGTGTGCCGATGACGCTGCTGGCCCTGCGCCCTCAGCACAACATCAGCGTGGTGGAACTGGGGATGAACCACCCAGGCGAGATTGCCTACCTGGCCCAACTGGCGCAGCCCACGGTGGCGCTGGTCAACAACGCCCAACGCGAACACCAGGAATTCATGCAGACGGTGCGTGCCGTGGCCGAGGAAAACGGCGCCGTGCTGCAAGCGCTGCCCCCAGGCGGTGTGGCCGTCTACCCCCAGGACGATGCGTACACCGCGCTGTGGGACGGGCTGGCCGCCGACCGCGCGCGTTGCCGTTTCGCCTTGCACGACGCCGAAGTCAGTGCGGCGGCCGTGCTCTGGCATGCCGGGGCCTGGCAGTTCACATTGCGCACCCCGCAGGGCACCGCGCCCATCACGCTGCGCATTGCAGGGCGCCACAACGTCAAAAATGCCTTGGCTGCTGCTGCCTGCGCCTTGTCGGCCGGTGTGCCACTGACGGCGGTGGCCCAGGGTTTGCAGGCCTTTGAGCCAGTGCAGGGCCGCTCACGCGCCCTCAGCCTGGACGGTGGCCGCATTTCGCTGGTGGACGACACCTACAACGCCAACCCGGATTCGGTGCGTGCCGCCATCGACGTGTTGGCCGAGTTGCCCGCACCACGCCTGCTGGTGCTCGGTGACATGGGTGAAGTGGGCAACCAGGGGCCCGAGTTCCATGCCGAGGTGGGCGCCTATGCGCGCGACCAGGGCATCGATGTGCTCTTCACCCTGGGCGATTTGAGCTTGCATGCGCACCGTGCCTTTGGCATGCAGCGCGGTCAGCATTTCGTCGACATGGCGGCCTTGCAAGGCGCGGTGGCGGCGGTGTGGCGCAGCACGGCCAGCATCCTGGTCAAGGGCTCGCGTTTCATGAAGATGGAGCGGGCGGTGCAGACCCTGCAACAACAAGATCAACAAAATTCAGAGGGAGAGGTCCATGCTGCTTAGCCTGGCCCAGTGGTTGCAATCGCTCTACCCCGAGTGGGGCTTTTTGCGTGTTTTCCAGTACATCACGTTCCGCGCGGTCATGGGCGCGCTCACCGCTTTGCTGATTGGCCTGGCAGCCGGCCCTGCGGTGATCCGCCGCCTGACGGCGCTCAAGATCGGCCAGCCGGTGCGCGAATACGCCATGCAGACCCATCTGGTCAAAAGCGGCACGCCCACCATGGGCGGCGTGCTGATCCTGATCGCCATTGCCGTGGCCACACTGCTGTGGGTTGATCTGTCTAATCGTTTTGTGTGGATTGTGCTGATCGTCACCCTGGGTTTTGGTGCGATTGGCTGGGTGGATGACTGGCGCAAGGTGGTGAGCAAGGACCCCGAAGGCATGCGCTCGCGCGAGAAGTATTTCTGGCAGTCCCTGGTCGGCCTCACGGCTGCCCTGTACCTGGTGTTCAGCATCTCCGAGAGCAACAACCTCAAGGTGGTGCAGTTGTTTGCCAATTGGGTGATGTCCGGTTTTGACGTCAACCTGCCGCCCAAGGCCGGCCTGCAGGTGCCGTTCTTCAAAGAGATCAGCTACCCGCTGGGTGTGTTCGGTTTTGTCATCCTGACCTACCTGGTGATCGTGGGGTCGAGCAACGCGGTCAACCTGACCGACGGGCTGGACGGTCTGGCCATCATGCCGGTGGTCATGGTGGGCTCGGCGCTGGGCGTGTTTGCTTATGTGACCGGTAACGCGGTGTATTCCAAATACCTGTTCTTCCCGCACATCCCGGGCTCGGGCGAGTTGATGGTCTTCTGTTCGGCCATGGCCGGTGCGGGCCTGGCCTTTTTGTGGTTCAACACCCACCCCGCCCAGGTGTTCATGGGCGACGTGGGGGCGCTGGCGTTGGGCGCAGCGCTGGGCACCATCGCGGTGATCGTGCGCCAGGAAATCGTGCTGTCCATCATGGGCGGCATTTTTGTGGTCGAGGCCCTGTCGGTGATGCTGCAGGTGGCGTACTTCAAATACACCAAGAAAAAATACGGTGAAGGCCGGCGCATCCTGAAGATGGCGCCACTGCACCACCACTTTGAAAAGAGCGGCTGGAAAGAAACGCAAGTGGTCGTGCGTTTCTGGATCATCACCATGCTGCTGTGTCTGGTGGGTCTGTCCACCTTGAAGCTGAGGTGAGCAGTGCAAGCCTTGCGTGACCTCCACGTTCTCATCCTCGGGCTCGGTGCCTCGGGGCTGGCCATGGCGCGCTGGTGCGCTCGCCATGGGGCCGTGGTGACGGTGGCCGACACGCGCGACGCGCCGCCGCAGCTGGCCACGCTGCAGGCCGAGTGGCCCGGTGTCCGTTTTGTCAGTGGTCCGTTCAGTGCCACTTTGGTCGAGGGCACCCCGATCCGCGCGGTGTTCCGCAGCCCTGGCCTGGCGCCCGAGGTGGTGGCACCCGTGGTCGATGCCGCGCGGGCCGCAGGTCTGTGGCAAGGGGGCGAGTTGAGCCTGTTTGCCGCTGCGCTCGAAGGGCTGAAGCAGGACCACGGCTACGCCCCGCAGGTGCTGGCCATCACCGGCACCAACGGCAAGACCACGGTGACCTCGCTCACCGGGCAGCTGGTGGTCCGTGCCGGCAAGACCGTCAAGGTGGCCGGCAACATTGGCCCGACCCTGCTCGACACCCTGGGCGATGCGCTGGCGCAGGCCGAGATCGACGCGCAGGCGCTGGCCGAGCAGGAGCGTCAGGCGCAGGAAGAGGAAGCAGCCCGCCTGGCCGAAGAAGCCATGCAGGCCGCCGAACGGGCCGCAGCGCAAGCCAAGGCCGAGGCTTTGGCCAAAGCCCTGGCAGAGGAAGAGCATGCTGGTGAGACGCCGGCCGAAGAAGACACCTTGCCCGAGGTGCCGGTCGAAGCCGAAGACGAAGAGGCCCCGCTGGCGCCGGTCGCTCCGGTGCAACTGTCGCCCATGGCGCGCGTGTTGCCCCAGGTCTGGGTGCTGGAGCTGTCCAGCTTTCAGCTCGACAGCAGCGAAGGTTTCGAGCCCACCGCCGCCACCGTGCTCAACGTCACGCAGGACCACCTGGACTGGCATGGTTCCATGCCGGCCTATGCCGCGGCCAAGGCACGCATCTTTGGCCAACGGGCGCTGATGGTGCTCAACCGCGAAGACGCGGCGGTCATGGCCATGCTGCCCGAGCCGGTCCGCGTCAAGCTGCAAAAACCGGTGTTGCGCGCCCACGTCACGTTTGGTGCCGACATGCCCCAGCGTCCCGGTGACTACGGCATCGAAACCGTCAACGGCATGGCCTGGTTGGTGCGTGCCATGGAAGCCGACGAGACCCGCAAGCGCCGGAAAAACGAAGAAGAGGAGCTGCACATCCAGCGCCTCATGCCCGCGGACGCGCTGCGCATCCGTGGTCGCCACAACGCTGTCAATGCACTGGCGGCGCTGGCGCTGGCCAGCAGCGCGGGCTGCCAGCTGGCCCCCATGCTGTATGGCTTGCGCGAATACCGGGGCGAGCCGCACCGGGTCGAGCCCGTGGCCATGGTGAGCGAAGTGGAATACTTTGACGACAGCAAGGGCACCAATGTGGGTGCCACGGTGGCGGCTCTGCTGGGTCTGGGCGCTGACCGCAAGCTCGTGGTCATTCTGGGCGGCGACGGCAAGGGCCAGGATTTCTCGCCCTTGCAGGTGCCCGTGTCCCGCCATGTGCGCGCGGTGGTGCTGTTCGGTCGCGACGCAGCACGGATTCGCGAAGCCCTGCAAGACAGCGGTGTGGCCTTGCACGATGCGGCCACCTTACAAGAAGCCGTGCAGACTTGTGCACAGCTGGCCCAGCCGGGCGATGCGGTGCTGCTCTCGCCCGCCTGTGCGAGTCTGGACATGTTCCGCAACTACGAGCACCGCGCCGAGGTCTTTCGGGCCGCTGTGGCCGAGTTGGCCGATGCCGCCGGGCTGAGCATGGAGGGCGCGCTGTGAGCCCGTCGCCCAACCTCATGCAGCGCCTGCGCCAGGGCCTGTCTGCCCTGCTCGGCGGGGCCGGTGCCGAGGCCGCCACGCCCCATGGCCTGCCGGTCAATTTGGGTGGCTACGAGTTTGCCAAGAACAGCCCAGGCGCTGCTGCGCGTTTGCACGGTGTCGACCAGGCCCTGGTCTGGGTGGTGGTCGCCCTGCTCATGTGGGGCATGGTCATGGTCTATTCGGCCTCGATCGCCATGCCCGACAACCCGCGTTTCGCCCGCTATGCGCAAACGCATTTCCTGACCCGGCACATCATCTCTCTGGTGCTGGGCACGGCGGTGGCTTTGCTGGCTTTTCAGGTGCCGATGGAAACCTGGGAAAAGTGGGCGCGCCCCATGTTCGTGGCTGCGCTGGTGTTGCTGGTCCTGGTGTTGATCCCCTTCATCGGCAAGGGCGTCAATGGCGCTCGCCGCTGGATCTCGCTGGGGGTGATGAACTTCCAGCCCTCCGAATTGGCCAAGCTGGCCACCATCATCTACGCCGCCGACTACATGGTGCGCAAGATGGACGTGAAGGAGCGTTTCTTCAAGGCGGTCTTGCCCATGGGCGCGGCAGTGGCCCTGACGGGGGTGCTCTTGCTGGCCGAACCCGACATGGGGGCCTTCATGGTGATCGCCATCATCGCCATGGGCATCCTGTTTCTGGGCGGGGTGAACGCCCGCATGTTCTTCATGATCCTGGGCATCCTGGTGTTCGCCTTCGTGATGATGATCGCGCTCTCGCCCTGGCGGCGTGAGCGCATCTTCGCCTATCTCGACCCGTTCAGCGCCCAGTACGCATTGGGCAAGGGCTACCAGCTCACCCATTCGCTGATCGCCATCGGACGGGGCGAAGTTTGGGGTGTGGGCCTGGGCGGCAGCGTCGAGAAGCTGCATTGGTTGCCCGAAGCGCACACCGACTTTTTGCTGGCCGTGATTGGCGAAGAGTTTGGCCTGGTGGGGGTGACGCTGGTGATCTGCCTGTTCCTCTGGCTGGCCCGCCGCATCATGGTGATCGGTCGGCAGGCCATTGCGCTGGACAAGGTGTTTGCCGGTCTGGTGGCGCAGGGGGTGGGCATCTGGATTGGGTTCCAGGCCTTCATCAACATGGGGGTGAACCTGGGCGCGCTGCCGACCAAGGGCCTGACTTTGCCGCTCATGAGTTACGGCGGCTCCGCCATCATGATGAACTTGGTGGCGATCGCCATCGTGCTGCGCATCGATGCCGAGAACAAACGGCTGATGCGGGGAGGGCGCGCGTGATGGGCAAGACCGCGCTGATCATGGCCGGTGGCACCGGTGGCCACATCTTCCCTGGTCTGGCCGTGGCCGAAGCTTTGCGTGAAGCGGGCTGGCGAGTGCACTGGCTGGGCGCCCCGGGCAGCATGGAAGAACAGCTGGTGCCGCCGCGCGGCTTTGCCTTCGAAGCCGTGCAGTTCGGTGGCGTGCGTGGCAAGGGCCTGAAAACCCTGGCGCTGTTGCCCTTCAAGCTGCTGCGTGCCTTCTGGCAAAGCTGGTGTGTGGTGCGCCGCGTCAACCCCGATGTGGTGGTGGGCCTGGGCGGCTACATCACCTTCCCTGGTGGCTTGATGGCCAGCCTGCGGGGCAAGCCATTGGTGCTGCACGAACAGAACTCGGTGGCGGGCCTGGCCAACAAGGTCCTGGCCCGCATCGCCGACCGCGTGTTCACCGCTTTCCCCAACGTGCTTCAGGGCGCCCAATGGGTGGGTAACCCCTTGCGGACCGCCTTCACCGCACAGCCGCGACCGGCCGAGCGTTTTGCCGGGCGCAGCGGCCCGCTGCGTGTGCTGGTCGTGGGCGGCAGCCTGGGGGCCAAAGCACTCAACGACACTGTGCCGCAGGCACTGGCCCTGATCCCTGAGGCCGAGCGTCCGCAAGTCACGCACCAAAGCGGCGCCAAGCAGATCGATGCGCTGCGTGCCAGTTATGCGGCCGCGGGTGTGCAGGCCACCTTGACCCCGTTCATTGACGACACCGCCACCGCCTTTGCCGAGGCCGACCTGGTGATCGCCCGTGCAGGGGCCAGCACGGTGACGGAAATTGCTGCGGTGGGGGCTGCGGCGCTGTTTGTGCCGTTCCCGTTTGCCGTGGACGACCACCAGACCACCAACGCCCGTTTCCTGGTCGAGCAGTTCGGCGGCTGGTTGTTGTCGCAGGCCGAACTGGGTGCCGAGGACCTGGCCCAAAGATTGCGCGAACTCAGCCGCGAAGAACTGCTGGCTTGCGCACAGAACGCTTATCAACAACGAAAAACGAATGCCACCCGGGAGGTCGTGGTGGCATGTGAGGAACTGGCCGCATGAAACACGCGATCCGCAACATCCATTTCATCGGCATCGGCGGCTCGGGCATGAGCGGCATCGCCGAAGTGCTGCTCAACCTGGGTTATCAGGTGTCGGGCTCCGACCTGTCCGACAGCGCCACCCTGCGCCGCCTGGCCAGTCTGGGCATCACGACCCATGTGGGCCACGAGGCCAGCAACGTGAAAGACGCCGATGCGGTGGTGACGTCGACTGCTGTGAAGGCCGACAACCCCGAGGTGCTGGCCGCGCGCGAGCGCCACATCCCCATCGTGCCGCGCGCCGTGATGCTGGCCGAGCTGATGCGTCTCAAGCAGGGTGTGGCCATTGCGGGCACGCACGGCAAGACCACCACCACCAGCCTGGTGGCCAGCGTGCTGGCCGAGGCTGGACTGGATCCGACCTTCGTGATTGGCGGTCGCTTGAACAGCGCAGGCGCCAATGCCAAGCTGGGCACGGGCGACTACATCGTGGTCGAGGCCGACGAATCGGACGCGTCTTTCCTGAACCTGCTGCCGGTGATGGCGGTGGTGACCAACATCGACGCCGACCACATGGAAACCTACGGGCACGACTTCGGGCGCCTGAAGTCGGCCTTTGTGGACTTCCTGCACCGCATGCCGTTTTATGGCACGGCCATCGTCTGCTCCGATGATCCGGGGGTGCAATCCATCGCGAACGAGATCGCTCGCCCGGTGACGACCTATGGCCTGAACGAAGGTGCGCAGTTGCGTGCCGTCAACGTGCGTGCCGAGAACGGTCAAATGCACTTCACGGTCCAGCGCCGCAACGGCATCACTTTGCCGGACTTGCCGGTGGTGTTGAACCTGGCGGGTGAACACAACGTCCGCAATGCCCTGGCCGCCATTGCCGTGGCCGTCGAACTCAACGTGCCCGACGAAGCCGTGCAAAAGGCGCTGGCCCAGTTCAAGGGCGTGGGCCGCCGCTTCCAGCGTTATGGCGATGTGCGTACCGCCGATGGCCAGGGCCGTTTCACCGTGATCGACGATTACGGTCACCACCCGGTCGAGATGGCGGCCACTTTGGCCGCCGCGCGTGGGGCTTTCCCAGGGCGCCGCCTGGTGCTGGCTTTCCAGCCACACCGCTACAGCCGCACCCGCGATTGCTTCGAGGATTTCGTCAAAGTCATCGGTCAGGGCTGCGATGCCGTGTTGTTGGCCGAGGTCTATGCAGCGGGTGAAGCGCCCATCGTGGCGGCCGACGGTCGCTCGCTGGCACGTGCGCTGCGCGTGGCGGGCAAGCTGGAGCCGGTGTTCGTGGACAACATCGCTGACATGCCGCAGTCTGTGCTGGACAACGCCCGCGACGGCGATGTGCTGATCTGCATGGGGGCTGGCTCCATTGGGGGTGTGCCCGCCAAAGTGGTCGAGTTGGGAGGTGTGGCATGAACCTCGCATCTTTGGGCAAGGTCGCCGTGCTGATGGGAGGACGCTCCGCCGAGCGCGAGGTGTCCCTCATGTCTGGTGCAGGCGTGCTCAAGGCCTTGCAGAGCAGCGGTGTCGATGCGCACGCTTTTGACCCCGCCGAACGCGATCTGGGTGAGCTCAAAAAAGAAGGCTTCAGCCGCTGCTTCATCGCCTTGCATGGCCGCTACGGCGAAGACGGCACGGTGCAGGGCGCGCTCGAACTGCTGGGTCTGCCGTACACCGGCTCTGGTGTGATGGCGTCGAGCATCGCCATGGACAAGACCATGACCAAGCGCGTGTGGCTGGCCGAGGGTCTGCCGACGCCACGCTATGTGTTGGTGCGTCGCGCGGCACTGGCGCAGGCGCAAGCCGAAGACCTGGTGCGTGAACTGGGCCTGCCCATGATCGTCAAGCCGGCACGCGAAGGCTCGTCCATCGGCGTGACCAAGGTCACTTCGGCAGACCAGATTGCCCAGGCTTTGGCACAGGCGGCCGAATGCGATGCCGACATCCTGTGCGAGCAGTGCATTGTGGGCGACGAGGTCACTTGTCCGGTGTTGGGCGAGGGCGATGCGGCCCGTGCCCTGCCGGTGATCCGCATCGTGGCGCCCGAAGGCAACTACGACTACCAGAACAAATACTTCACCGACGACACGCAGTACCTCGTGCCGTGTCGTCTGCCGGCGGGCGAGGAAGCCGCCATCCAGGCGCTGGTGCGCAAGGCCTACCAGGTGCTGGGTTGCCGGGGTTGGGGGCGTCTGGACGTGATGATCGACGCGGCCACGCGCCAGCCCTACCTGCTGGAAATCAACACTTCGCCTGGCATGACTGGCCATTCGCTGGTGCCGATGTCGGCGCGCGCCGACGGCCTGTCGTATGAACAGCTGTGCCTGCACCTGCTGCAAGGCGCGACGCTGGACCACCCCGTGGAGGCGCAGGGATGAAAGTCGCCGCTCCGCTGCCTTTGGACATCCGGCTCATGAACACGGCCGCCAGCCTGCTGCTGGCCGTGGGCGTGGCCGTGTGCCTGGCCGCGGCGCTGTGGTGGGGGCTGCGCCATCCGATGTTTGCCTTGCGCGCCATCACCGTCGAGGGTGAAGTCACGCGCAACAACGCATTGACGCTCAAAACCAATGTGGTGCCTCGGCTGTCCGGCAATTTCTTCACCCTGGAGCTGGACCAGGCGCGCCAGGCTTTCGAAACCGTGCCCTGGGTGCGTTCGGCGGTGGTGCACCGCGAATTTCCCAACCGCCTGCGGGTGCAACTGCAAGAGCAGCACCCTCTGGCGTTGTGGGGCGAGGAGGGCGGCAGCACCCTGCTCAACCAGCAAGGGCAAGTGTTCGAAGCCAATCTGGGCGAGGTCGAGGCCGAAGGCCTGCCGCGCCTGAAAGGACCAGACAGCCAATCGGCCCAGGTGCTGGCCATGTACCAGACGCTGCGTCCGGTGCTGCAGGCTGCAGACATGGAGATGGACGAGTTGGAGCTGTCGCCGCGCGGCAGCTGGAAGCTGGTGACCGCACAGGGTGCAGTGATCGAGCTGGGGCGTGGACAGCCGCAGGAAGTGACGGTGCAGCTGCAGAATTTTTTGCGCACGCTGGCACAGGTCACGTCGCGTTACGGTCGCACGGCCAGGTCGCTGTTGGCGGCCGATTTGCGGCACAAGGACGGTTATGCCTTGCGCCTGCAGGGCGTGACGACCACCGAAGGCGATCTGCGCAAGAAGCCGTGAGCATCAAGCAACTGAATCAGGAATAACGGGGAACAACATGGCAAAAGAGTACAAGGATCTGGTCGTCGGCCTGGACATCGGCACCTCCAAGGTGATGGCGGTGGTGGCCGAGGTGCTGCCCGACGGCGAGCTCAAGATCGCCGGTCTGGGCATTGCGCCCGGCAATGGCCTCAAGCGCGGTGTGGTGGTCAACATCGACGCCACGGTCCAGAGCATCCAGCAAGCGCTCAAGGAAGCCGAGCTGATGGCCGACTGCAAGATCACCCGCGTCAACACCGGCATCACCGGCAGCCACATCCGCGGTCTCAATTCGAGCGGCATGGTGGCCATCAAGGACAAGGAGGTCTCGCCCGCAGATGTGGCGCGCGTGATGGAAACCGCCCGCGCCATCAACATTTCGACCGACCAGCGCCTCTTGCTGGTGGCGCCCCAGGAATTCGTGATCGATGGCCAGGACGTGAAAGAGCCGATCGGCATGAGCG
>JACCDU011252421.1_pt1 | contig 50884 bp, 37 predicted proteins | sample 7446081 | NCBI WGS metagenome assembly JACCDU01 (sample SAMN15323447, study PRJNA562643) | freshwater metagenome | isolation source: river surface water | place: USA:Blue River Watershed | collected 2017-08-17 | reverse complement strand
TAATTCATCAATTTTAATTTCTAAACGATGAACTGATTGTTTAAGTTCTTCATTAGATTGTTTAGCATTTTTAGCATAACCAAGTAAATCTTTCATATCTTGTTGTAAATTTTCATTTTGCTTACATAAATTGTTAATTCGAGTAGATTGTTTTTTATTTTCATTTAATAGATCATTAACATCATTTTTTAAATTATCAATTTTGGCGTCTTTACCAGATAATAACATATCTTTATACATAATTTGATATTTATTATATTCAGTTAAACATTCTTCAAGTAATAAATAGTACATAGCATATTTTTTTTGATTTCTAGAATTAATAAGGCATAATTTAAATATAAAAGGTGTAATTACTATGATTTTTGACGGCCGTCCTCCAATAGGTTTTGCGGGACTTCCCGCAAAACCTAATTGTTCATAATATTCTTTTTCAGACATTACTTTATAATGTTTGTCAGTAATTGTAAAATCATCGCAATTACATTTTAAAATACATTCTTTTGCGTCGTTACTGTTATTAGAAGTAACAACACCATACTCTATAAGTTTATAGTGTGTAATGCATAATTCATCTTTATTATTAACTAAATTTAAAAATTCAGGTACAAATGATAAATCTAAATTTGGTGTAAATGCAGTGCTATATAAATTAAAATATTCTTCAATATTTTTATACTCTGAATTATTACATAAATAAATGTTTAATTCATTAGGCGTGTTATAATCACTCATAATTGTTAATTCTTGTTGTTATTAATACAAATGATAAATAAAAATTCAATTTTTTTAGGTGCAAATTTAGAAAAAATAAATAATTTTTAAAGCATTTGGTGTTAATTATTATGATTTTTGACGTCTACCGTATAATAGGTTTTGCTGGAAGTCCAGTTAAACCTGTGCGTCAATTTAATTATGTTCTACTAATTCAGTCGAATATGATAATAAATTATTTATTCAAACTAATTATTTATTTCTAAAACGTTCTTAGGATTTGGCAGTAATCTAGAAGCGAAATATTATAAACAGATATAAAAACATAGTTAATCGAGATTGCTAAAACGCCAAGATCGAATCTTGGGAAAATAGCAGCGATCTAGAAACGGAATGCTAGAAACAATTTAATATATTCAATCTAACAAAAATTATTTCTAAAACGCCAAGAACGGATCTTGGGAAATTAGCAGTAATCTGAGTGCTAATTAATATAAACGAATACGAAAACACATTTAATTAGCATTTCTGAAATGCCAATCTTGGATCTTGGGAAATAGGAAATGCTTGGGGGCTCAGACATATTTTATCGCATGATCAAAAATATATTTATCGTCTGATCAAAATTATATTTATCATATAATCTAAAAAATATTTATATAGTCTGAACAAACAAAATAGTTATATAGACTGATCAAAAAATTATTTTATCGTTTGATCTAAAATTATTTATCATCTGATCTAAAAAAATATTTATTCAAACTAAATATTTTTTCTAAAACGTTCTTGGGAGATTAGCAGTAATATAGAAGCAATATAATATAAATAAATATGAAATCATAGTTAATCGGGATTGCTAAAACTCCAAGATCGGATCTTGGGAAATTAGCAGCGTTCTAGAAGATAATTGCTAGAAACAATTTAATATATTCAATCTTACGAAAATTATTTCTAAAACGCCAAGATCGGATCTTGGGAAAATAGCAGTAATCTGAGCACTTATTAGTATAAACAGATACGAAAACATATTTAATTAGCATTTCTAAAACGCCAATCTTGGATCTTGGGAAATAGGAAATGCTTGGGAGCTCAAAAATATTTTTATTGTCTGATCAAAAAAATATTTATTCAAACTAATTATTTTTATTTCTAAAACGTTCTTGGGAAAATAGCAGTAATATAGAAGCAAAATATTATAAACAAGCATAAAAACATAGTTAATCGAGATTGCTGAAACGCCAAGAACGGATCTTGGGAAAATAGCAGCGTTCTAGAAGAGGATTGCTAGAAACAATTTAATATATTCAATCTTACGAAAATTATTTCTAAAACGCCAAGAACGGATCTTGGGAAATTAGCAGTAATCTGAGTGCTTATTACTATAAACAGATACGAAAACATAGTTAATTGGCATTTCTAAAACGCCAATCTTGGATCTTGGGAAATAGGAAATGCTTGGGAGCTCAAAAATATTTTTATCATCTGATCAAAAAAATATTTATTCAAACTGAAAAAAATAAAAAATAAATTTAAATGAATACTCAGTTACAATAAATATTTATTCAAATTTTAGATTATCAAGTTTAGAATCTAAATCATCATTATCGGATTCGTCTTCATATTCGACATCATCATTAGATTCTTCTTTAATAGTTTCTGGTTTTTTGCCCATCATAAGTTCAAATTCAGAATCATCAAACATATGACTACTACCAGCAAGATTATTTTTGTTTGATTTAACATATAAATTACGTGATAATTTGGTGTTTAAGTTAAAAGATTGATTAGACATAACGACTTGCATATAAATAGTGCCAGAGATTAAACTATTAACAGTGATAAATTTATGAACATTAGAATTATTCATAATATGTTTGTTATCATCAACTGCTAACTGAGGTTTTTTGTTAACAACATTTTCTAAATCATAGATATTAAGGTCGAAATCTTTAATATAGAAAGGTTTGTTATCCCGTTTGTAAGTAAGACCATCTAAAATATCTAATTTTTTTTCTTCTTCGGCATTGTATCTTTTAAAGTTTAATCCAAGCCAGAGCATAGGATTTTCTAAGTTGATATTAACATTTTCTTTATTTTTGGCTTTCTTTTGAAGAGGGGTTTGTGGCTTACAGTTAGGAACAATAATAACATTAGCATTATTATTATCATCATCTTCATCATCATTAATAATACCATTAATCTTCATATCTTTAACTTTTTTAGTAAAAGTATTACAGATGAGTTCCATAGCCTCACCGAATTTAGATTCAGGATTATTAAGGTCTTCTTTACGAAGAGCAACCTTTAATTGTTCAAATTCACGGTCAGCAGGTGCTTTAATTTTACCAGCAACAGTTAAATTAATAAGTTTAATAATAGGTACAACTTCTTGTCCATTTTCTTTTTTAATTTTTAATTGGCAGTATTTTACAGTTTTAGCCTGATTTTCTTTAATAGTAGTAAAATCGATAATGATAAAATCATCACCATAAATGTTGTATGATTTAATAATATCTTCAGGGTAAAGAATTGATTGGTTCATTATTGTTGATTAATTCAAATAATACTTTTGTAGCAGTGCTGTGTATATATGTTTATATTATGTTATCTTAAAATATAAATTCAATTTTTTTTTTTGGTAATTTTAAGTAAAAATTGAATAAAAAAATAAAATTGAATAAAAATAAAATAGAATTTAAATAAAGTATAGTAATATAATTAATAGAAAGTATAACAAATTTACTAAATAATGTATCCGTTTATTGTATGCCCGACTTGTAATAATTCATTAGGAGAATATTTTGAATTATATATATTATTAAAGAATAGTGTATATGAAGAAGAATTAAAAAAGATATATAAAGAGAATTATAATCCAAATCAGATTGAAATTGATAATTTAATTGATATAAAATTAAAAGATATATTTGAATTATTAAATATTAAAAGATATTGCTGTCGTAGAATATTAATAACAAATGTAAATTATGATTCATTATTATATTCATCATTAAATAATTAATAAAAAAATAAATAATAATAATATTTTTTTGTTTAATCAGATAAATAAGATTTTAATTCTTCAAGTTGCGAAGAAGTTAAACCACCAACAAAATGCTTTAAACTAAAACTTTCACCTGAACCAGTGGCTGTATCAATTTCATTACGCAGAGAACCGCCGAAAATATGGAAAGCATTACTAGCAGAATTACCAGCGCCAGAAATTCGAGATTTAATTTTTTCAATTACTGTATTATTATAAACTGTGTATAAGAATGCATTCGAATCAATAAATTTTTGGAATGTGGCAATTAATTCAGAACTCGGCGAATTGACAATAGTTAAAATAGTTAAGTACTTTTCAGGTTCTTCCCAATTAATTAAACTAAATTCATTAATACGTTTGCAATCGAATACATCAACATCAGTATTACTAAAACGTAATTCATCCTCTAAAAGTTTTACCATATTGCCATTATATGCTTTTTTAATTTCATTTAGGATTTCAGAACCGACTACCTTACCGCTGTTAATAACATTTTTTAATTTTGAGCGTTCTTCTAATGAACGCTTAATATTAACAGTATTGTCATCATTTAAAATACTTTTAACTAACTCAGCATTTTTATTTGGTAAATTATATACATTTTGCGCCCATTCATTAAATAAATTAACGGGTATATAAAAATTAGATTTAGCACTAGGATGAACGATGATATACCAAGTTAATAACATATTTGGATCAATTTTATTTTTTAATGTTTCAAATAATGAAGCATCTTTTTGTTTAATGAATGATAAAAGAGAATTTACTGCATAAATAAACACTTTCATATCTTTTTGTACATTATATTTTTGAATTAAATCATTAGTAACTTTAATAACATAAGATAATTCGCCACTACCGTCAACCGTTTTTTTACTAGATTTAGATTTTTTAGGTACTTCTTTACCTTCTTTTGGAAATTCAGATACATCATGAACACAAATATCAGACTCCCATTTTTTAAATTTATCAGAAACTTTATTTTTTAATCCAGTAACTTCTTTAAAATTAAAAGTAACATATTGTTTAGAAGAATCTAAATTATTATGGCAACCTTCTAAAAATAAACTTTTTAATTTAGTTAATGCCTCAGTTGATTTACCTGAATTAATCATAGTATTTAAATCACCTACCATAGAAGAATCAGGATTTAAAAACGTTTTAGCACCGCGTCCTCGAAATAAGCCATCAGCACATAAATCTTCTGAAATTTCAACTAATTTTGGATTATGGTCTTTAATAAAAGTAAATAAATTACAATATTGTTTATTTGTTGATTTGCTCATCTTTATTAAATTACGGTATTATCAATTAATTTTACACTAATATATTATATTATATTATATTATTTTATAATATAAAAATTAATTAAAAAATAAAATTAATTAATTAAATAAAAAATATATCAACACTATCTAAATATTATTTATAAAAAAATATTTTTTTTATAAATACAAAAGAAAGAAATATAAAAAAAATTATAAAAGTTACAATAGTTAAATAATATAATTTTTATAAAAAAAAAATAATTAATTAATTAAATAAAAAAATAATTTAATTAAAATTAATATATATTTATTAATTATATATTGTCTAACTAACTAACTTTTATACAATATTTTTAATAATTGTTAAAAATGTTTGGAGAACTAGAAGCAATTGATAATGTTACAAATGAAACATTTGAAAATCAAAATAATAAAATTGCGGGTATCGTAGAAGAATTAAATACTATTTTTTCAGGTAGTGGAATTAATCCAGATACTCAAATTTCAGGAAGTGCCGAGAATGGTTTTTCAATTCAAGGTGGTACATTTTTAGCAGACAGCACAGTGCATGCTGGTTTAGCACAAGAATTAGATAATATTTATGCGCGTGGTTCAAATGATGGTGATATTTCAGGTGGAATTGAAGGGTCAAAAGAAGTAATGGTATTAAAAAAAATTAATAAATCAGTATCAAAAACTAAAGATGAATTTAGCAATTTATCGACGATGGTACAGCAAAAAATTCAAAATTTAGATTCATTAAAATCGATGTTAGAAAAATCATTTAATCGTTTATATGAAATTGCTAAAAAAGATGACAGTGATACCATTACAAAACAGAATATTCATTCAGTGCAAACTAAATTAATGTTAGAGTTTGATCGTCAATTAGGTGTATTGCAGAATATATTAAAAGTAAATATTAAACCGACCGAAAAAGATTTACTTAGTTTGTTAAAGAAGAATGCAGATTTTACCACACTAGCCGAAACATTAGGAGTAGCATATGGAGATGAAACTGCAAGTGACCGTTTAGCATTAGTATTTACTAATTTAAATGACGTATCAATAATGGCAAATAAAGTAAAATCAGCACTGAGTGATTTAAATATTTCTTTATCGGAATATAAAAATATTAAAAATTCAAAAGAATTATCTGACGCATTATATAGTGTATTTAAAAAATTTAATAATAAAAAATTAGATTCATCTACTGATCTAAAAAAGATTTTAGAAGCAATGGATATTTTAAAAGGAGCACAAAGTAGTCACGAAGATATTTTAAAAGAATTACGATTAACTGGTCGAGGTGAAAATGAAGAAATCAATGGTAGTAATGAAATCGACGGTGGTGATGAAGTTGAAGGCGGTGATTACACAACCGGAGTTGGTCGTAGAGTAAAGACTCGTCTTAAATCTACATTATCTAAGCGTGTAGATACTTATCAAAAAACAATGAAGGAATTATACCGTAGTTTTATGAATCAAGTTAATAGTAAATTTAAAGAATTAGTAGCATTAATTGAATTATTAACATCAAAAGTAGGTTCTGAAATTGCATATGATGAAGATTTAAAAGATTTTATTTCAATGTTTTTAGGATTTAATGAAGACATTAGTAATGAAAAGATTTTCTATTCATTAATTAATTTAGATAATACAGTTGCTGGTCAAGGTCTTCGTGCTCGATTTTTAGATACATTAGATAAAATTATTGCATCTTGCAAAACATTAAATGATTATTCATTATTTAAAGACATTAGTAAACAATTAAATTCATTAAAAGAATTAGTAGATACTATGTCAGATACAGTAATTAACTTAAAAAAAGAAGAAGAAAAGAAAGGTTCAAGTGATTTTATGTGGACTGATAAATTAGTTGAACAATCGTTTTCAATGAATAATATTAATCTTATTAAACAAAGTATTAAAAAGTTAGCATTTTATGGTAAAACAGTATCAATTAAAGAAAATTTACACCGTATGAATAAAGAACAAAAGCTGTATCAAGAAGATTATGATAAATTATTAGGAAAGTCAATTGGTCTTAAATTAACTGAAATTCAAAAAGAATATGTAGAAAATGTAGATCGATTAAATGATAAAACACGAGGACGTGGTAAAATGTTAGAAGAACATAATGCAAAAGCATCTGCTGATAAACAGTTACCGCGTGGATTAGTTGAAACTATTTATAAATTACAATATGAAGCAAAGGATGGATTATATCGGTCATTAGAAGCAATTGATTTATATTTAATGTATTTTACTGAAAATTTATCAGCAAATCCAGAAGCAATTATGGATTTAAATAAGATGCTAGAACAGACAGATATTATTGCAAAATGGTTTACTAAAAAATCAGTAGACAATGTTATTGAATTATTAGATAATCATATTGATGCTGCCGGAACTCCAACATCAACAACAATAGAAACAGCGGTAAACCTACCAACTATTGTTGTTAATTCGCCATTAGTTCAAGACAAAATTAAGATTGCATTTGAACGAACTAAAAAATGTATTGATTCAATTGCAATTTTAAAAAATATTATATCAATGTTTATTCATTTAGGTGAAAAATACGGAAATGTCAATTTAACTGAAAAATTAAATATTTCTCCAAATATGATTTATAAGCATTTAGTTAAATATATCTGGGTGAGTGCATTTACAATGGGATATGGAACGGCCGGAGGTGACCGAACTAAACCAACTGGTGATACAGTCCCAAAATCTCATTATGAACCCGAAACTGGCGATTTTGAATCGTTTTTCGATATTGTATTTACAACTATAATTTTACCATTAGATGTATTTAATGAAGTTGAAAGTGCAATTAAACCAAAATTAGAAAATATTATTAAAAATAGTACAAATGCGACTGAGGTTAATGATGCAAATACTATTTTAAATCGTATTAAAAAAGATATTTTTATGATTGATGATAAATATTTTATTTTAGGAATTAAAGCAATGATCGGTAAAATTTTTACAGTAATTGATACAAATACATTATTATCATCTCCGGATAAATTAGCAAATATGATGCGCAACCCTGTTCGAATGATTATTGGTGCGAGTGATGTTCAAATTATTCCCGATGCTATTGAATTATACATACGTCTTCCATTATTAGTTGAATTTTATAAATCAATTTTTGAGGACGGCAACCAAAATTATAAAAATAATTCATTTAAGGATAATGAAACAGAAGTTATTGCATTTATTCCAGAATTAGGAACCGTGTGGAGTGGATTAATTCAATGTATTTTTGATGAATCTAAATATATTAAAGATGGTATTTATAGTATTAGTAATATGAAAGATATTGTGCGAGAAGTTAATAAAATTTATAATAGTTATAAATCAAAACCAAAAGATAAATTAGTTCGCATTGTTGTATTAGATTTAATTGCTGAGATTAACAGACGTTATGGTATTCTTAAACAAAAAGACATTGCTGAATTTTATCAGGTTCGCAAAAAATACACTAAGAATACAACTGATTTACCATTAAATGATAGTGTAAATTTTGATATTCTGGATGAAAATAATGATTACGAACGATCGGGGCCAAGTGCTCAATATGTTGAATCGTCATTTAATAAATTTTCTAATGATTCTTTAATATTTACTGATATTAAATTAGTTCGTGATTTTAGAAATAAAATTTATGATTCGCTATTTGGTGGTAAAATTGATTTAAACGATTTATCTAGTAAGTCATTTAATGAAAAAATTAAATATTACAAACAACAAATTGTAAATTGCGAATCGGTTGATAGTAAATTTGAATTAATTGCACAGGCAATTGATCAATCAAGTAATATTAATGCTCAAAATGTTAATAACTATTTATTATTCCACGAATTAGTAGTTAATCCATTAGAAATTATTATGGGTATGTTTAATACTACGCAAAATAATATTGTACACGTCAATAAATCAATTAATGATAACAACAAACTGGCAATAATTGATAAATTATATACTTACTTTAATGATAATATTTTATTTAAAGTTAAAACAATATCAAATACTAAAATTATAATCGATTTTACTAGTTTTCAAACAGTATCAGAAATGTATATTGAAAATATTAAATATATGTTATCTAAATTTAGAACACTTATTTGCAAACCACTAATTACTATTTCTGAAGATTTATTATATAAATATGAAAATTTACTTATTAATGTTACAATTAAAAACGATTCATCAGCAGAAAACTATAATGAGTCATTGACAATTGATGGTTTAAATGTATCAATAAATAATGTATTTAGTAATAATTCAATACTAACTGATGGAAAATCAATGTATGAGCGTATTATGTTTGATTTTAATAAAATTGATGAAAATGGCAATCTGTTAAACGTACAGACTGTTGAAAATGTAACTCGTGATAAATTTGATATTTTAAGAGATGTTAATCAAACTTTTGATTCTGCTAAACGCGCTTGGACAACTAAACCCAGCACTAGATATACCAATTTAGTAATGCCAGATTTATCAATTATAACTAATAAATCATTTATTCATAAATCTATTTTACAAAAATATAATATGTTAGTATTTCAATTTTTACATCAAATGTATAATTCTGCAACTAAAAAAATATACACAAAACTCATTGACGAATTTGCAAATAAAGCAATGAGTGCTGTTATATTTGAATATGGTGGTATTCCAGATATGACTGAAACCAATAGTAACCCATTACTCGGCCCCATTGATAATGGATTAATAAATAACCCCAGTGCAGTTTTAAGTTCAACTAATGTAACTATACTACGTACTTTATTAACACGAACATTAAATGTTCAATTACCAGTTAAATATCATTTATTAGATACTATTAATGAAGTATCAACAGTTCAAATTGAAAAATATAAAGCATACCTTCCTATATTTATAACATATTTTGAACATTTAATTGAAGAATGTATTGTATATAAAAAATTATTAGAAAATAACGATTTAATACAATTACAAAATATGACATTACAAGCACAACCGACAGAACAATATAAAGGAGTTATTACTGATGATTACAATATGGCTATTAATTATACAACAGAATTAATCCAACCCGTAGACCAATCTGAATATAAATTACAATATCACGAAGTATTAAATGGCATTGTAAATGGCTCTCGTGCATTAATTACTGATATGACAAATGTATTAAATGAACTAAATTACATTCCTCAATTTGGTAACATTCAAGATAATTTTATTAAAAATTTCTACAATAACAATCGAGAACTTCCTTACACTCCTTTATCAATTGTAACTATGGTTATGAAATATAAAGATGCTAGTACTGCTGTTCCAAATCCAGAAGGTATGAAATTAAATTTATTACCAACTCATTATATTAATTCTGATACTAATAAATTTATTTATGGAACTAATGCAATTTTAAATACAAAAAATGAATCGGATGATGTTAATAATTATCTATGGCTTAAAGAACAAATTAAATCGCATAATAATAGCACACTATCTACTAACACTATTGAAGCAAATAAGATTAATCAATTCTTAACTAATACTAAATCATTTTTACAATACGCATATATTTGTAATCACGTTCACCATAATTTATGGTATAAAATTAATGATAAGAAAAATGAACCAGTAGCATTAGACAAAACAACTCCGATTACAGTTACTCTTTCTGAATTTTATTTTAATGATAAATCATTAAACAGTGTTATTAATATAATTGAAAATCAATTAAGTGAAAATAAAAAACACCAAATTGTGGGCGAAATTGTGACGCGATGTGGCAGTTCGCCAAAACAAAACTCGCTAGCAAAATATAGTTTAGACCGTAAAAATGCTCAAATTTTAAATGTGATTGATTTAAATGTTAATCCAATTAATGTCCACGCGCTTATGCGAGAAATTCCATTGGTTAATGTATATAACTATGCATTTACATTTGATAATATTATTAAATCATTTATTTATAATGTAACACCAGAAGATGCTTATACAAAACCATCGATTACTCTTGATAAAGCAAATGAATCAAAATACTATTTAAGTTGTTTATTACAAGACCCATATTTTGTAGATTATAAACAGAATGGCGCAAACCACAGCAAATCATTAACTACATTATTATCAACTACATTAATACCAACTGCTTCTGCTGATTACGACCGCGATTCGTCATTATATCTAAATACGCCAAAATATAGTAGCAACGTATTAGAAATGTTAACTAAATCCTCGAAAACATCAAACACATTAATTGAAAATAATAAATTTTTAAGAAATATTGCATTTTTAGTAAATTGCCAACGAGTAATCCGTCTTAAAATTAAACGTGCTCTTTACCGAATTCATAGTAATGTTGTATCAAATAATAATATTGTAAATATGCATATTACTGATTATTCAAGCGGATCTGATGGTCAACCTAAGGATGATGAATTTGAAATTACTGAATTATTTTAATTTAAATATTTAATATAAGTATTAGTAAAATATGTTTTTTAAAATTAATTGTTATATCGTATCTATCAATGATAATGCAATTGTTATAAATATTTCAGATAAAGATGAATTAAATAAATTTCAAAAAAATTTAATTAGATTATATAAAAATGAATCATCATTTGATTATTCTAAAACGTTTTTTAAAATTAAATTATCTAATACAACAAAAATAAATATTAATTTTAAATATTCTAATTTACAAGAATTAAAAGGGATTAATGTATTTATTAGTGGATTTTCTAAATATTATTGTTTTACAACTGATTCTGAAATTTTTGATGAATTGACTAATTTATTTAAACCAATAAAAAAAATAAATAAAGGATACTCATTATATGCTTCTAAAATATTTAATTAATAACTTTCTTGCTTTACAAAATGATAAAATAATAAATACACATTTAAATTTGAATCAAAATTACTAACTTCATATGATGTATCATTTAATAAATAAATGTCTGATTTAAAATCTTCCGATTTAGAATCTTCAATTTTTTTTCTAATTGTTTTAGTTACATAATGTCCAAAATTTTGATTTCCAGAATGGTTAATAGTTGAGATTAGATTATAATAATAAATATTTTGTTGTTTCTTATTTTTAAAAATTAATTGTAGTGGATATGTATATTCACCTTTTTTAGAATATTTATTAAGATTAATTATTATTATAGTTGGAGTTAAGATTAATCTATTTATTTTAATGCAGTCATCATATACGTGACAATTATTACATTTATAATTTTCTAATTCAGAATAATTATTTCTAACATATTTATTTAGATTATCTAAATTGCAATCAATTTCGGATTTTAAAAAATTATTATTAATTTCGTCTATATTCATTTCAAAAAATGTATTTACATCATTTGAAATATTAATCATATTTTTACAATCTCTACAATAAATATTACATCTATATTTATGCATAAATAAATTGTATATGTATTTGTCATTGATAACTTCTAATAATAATAATAATAATTCTCCAGAATCTTCTTGGTCAAATCCAAAATTTATTTTTTTTTGTTTTAATTTTTTTAAAAAATTAGAAAATAATAATAAATTCATATTTTCAATTGTATAATTATCTGTTTTGATATCTTTATATTTTTCAATTAATTTAATATATATTTTTAAAAATGAATTATTCTTAAAATTTTCTTTATTCTCTAATAAATATTCAGTAATACTTGTACAAGATAATAGAGTTTGAATTAATGAATTAAAATAACATAATACACTATTATTATATAATCCAAATGGAAATAATAAAAATTTATTTTTTAATTTAATTAATATAGACATTTTATAAATCTTACTTATTAATTGAATTAATATTTAAATATTAATATCTAATTATTTATAGCATTAGTAATTATTATTTTAAAAATGTCAGACCATTCGGAAATTGAAATTAATACTCCACAAAATTATAATGAAATTTCACCATTAACTTGTCCAGTTAATATTGTAAAAGAATCATTATTTGAATTTTTTGGAATGTATATTTTTATTTTATTATCACTCGGTGATGTTGCAACCTATTCTTTATATCCAGAATCTGGATTAAATTGGACTGGAATGTCATTAGCGTGGGGATTTAATTTAATGTTTGGAATTTATATTGCAGGCATGAAATCGCCTGCCCATTTAAATCCAGCAGTCAGTCTATGCATTTATTTATTTGAAAAAGATATTTCTTTAAACCAATTAATCTGCTTTTCATTTTCTCAATTATTTGGTGCGTTTTTAGCAGCCACCACAGTTTACGGAATTTATTTTAATAAATTAGGAGATGAGGATGTATTTGGTACTGTGTTTCATACGTCTGCTAATAATAGTATTACAGATACAACTGCGTGGTTTACTGAATTTTTAGGCACTGCTCTTTTAGTAGGTGGAATTTTTGTTCTAATTGATAATCCTAAAACAAAATTACATTTACCAGTTTATATTGGACTTTGGCTTTCTGCTCTTATTTTCGCTTTCGGATTTCAAACTGCCTTTGCTTGGAACCCCGCTCGTGACCTTGGTCCGCGTATTTTAGCATCAATGGCTGGCTATTCTTCATTTTCTTATGATGATTCTTATTTTTGGATTCCATTAGTTGCTGATTATATTGGTGCTATCTTTGGCGTCTGTATTTATAAATATTTAATTAAACCACAAACATTTTAATTTAATACGCTAGTAAGCCTTTAATTATTATTTTTATTTTTTTTTTTACTAATTTTATATTTATAAATATATAACTTAAAAATTAGTTTTAAAATATTAATTAATAGAAACGCTAATTATTAAAAATGACATACACAGACATTTATAATGTTGATGGTAGTGGTTTAATGGATAAATATAATGAAAAAGTAAATGACGGTTTTAAAATTAAATTCTTCAATACTGTAATTGCAATATTAATTGTTGGATTTATTCTTTTACTTATATTTATTGTTTTATATAGTATATGTGCTAAAAAAAAATGCCCAAATCCAATAGTTTGTGATGCTTGTCCTGACCAAGTAGTTTGCGATGCTTGTCCGGAACCGGTTGAATGTCCGCCACCAGTTGAATGTCCATCATCAGTTGAACAACCAGTAGCCATTGAACAACCAGCCGAGGGACAGCAATTGGCAGAACCATTTACAAATGATTTACCTTATCAATTAAATAATACATCATTAAAATTAAATGATGATGATGATTATAGTCAAGTATTGCAACAAATGTCATTAGATTCAGAAGTAATCAAACAACATAATTTATATGTTAATGATAGAAATAAAGTAACTTCAACCGCTTCATTTGCACCCGCTCGCAGTGATAATCAAGATGTTGTAACTTCTTGGGGTCTTTCAAGACCATCATACGTTGCTATTGACCCTTCTGCTAGAAATGTCCCAAGCCAAGATCCAGAGCAAGGGTCTAAACCGGTTCGTTTACAATGGAAATAAAAAAATAAAATAAATTATGCAGTGCTAATTAAAATTTAAATTTCTCAAAATTTTGAGGTTTTGGTTTATAATTTGAATTTGTAAATTTTGTTTCATATAATTTATTATAAATAAAATCGTGAATAATTTTATTTTTTTTTATTGATATTAATTTAATATATAAATCATAAATTCTATTTAATATATTATTATCAATTTTTAAATATAAATCTTCTTTTTTTAAATCTTCTTCGATTTCTTCTTCCTTTACAATATCAGTTAAATTTATTTTATCGGGCAATTCTTCTTTGTCGCATATATCATTTAATTTTTTTTTCTCTCTAATATGAGTAATAATATTATAAATGTTTACTTCATCTATATTAAATAATGTATTCTGCAAATTATTTTGGCTGATTAAATTTAATAGTTCTTCTAATGTTTTATTAAAATGTTCTTGTATATATTTTTGCTGTTTTAAATAATAAGAATCAATATTTTTATTATATACACATAATAATCCAATATTACTTGAATATTTAGTCTTAATTGTTTTAATTGCAATTTCTTCAACATTTCCATAATCTTTTAAATATTTTATAATATTTTGATTTATTACTTCATAAATATTTGTATCTTCTGTAATTTTAGCATTGCTAGATAATAAGATATTAAATTTTTTATCGTATATCTTATTTTTTACAGATGAATATTTATTATTTACTTCTTTATATAAATCTTTAAATATATCTTTTCTATCTGAATATGTATTAGTATATTTATCTACTATTTGTAAAATATATTTTTTACATTGGTTCATAGTTTTGTCATCGTCTATCTCTATTGTATTAGTGTCTTCATCATATACTGTTACTTCAAATTCTGTATCGTAACAAATTAATCTTGCAAATTGTCCTGTAATCTGTTTGTCAAAATAATATTTTAAATCAATTGTGTAATTATATTTTTCTACAATATCTAGATATTCCATTTTATCGGCTTTGGTTAATTCTATTCTTCGACCTTTATGATCGTATTTATACGGATATCTTTTAATAATTACATAATTAAATCGTTCTCCGGCTGTTGGTATTGATTTATTTTCTAATTTCATTCTTTCTGCGAAATTATTTAATGTTATATTCTTCTTTTCCGGTTTCCACACTCCTGTTTGTATAAAATCACATAATTCCCATTTTTTTGTAAATATTTCTTTAATTTTATCATTTACTAATTCTCTTAATGTTTTTGTATTATTTAGATCCATTGATTTCCACATTAAATCCATACAGATAATTCTTAATAATTCTGATACACCTCTCTTTTTAACTTCAAGGCCACGAATAAATAACTCTTTTGGTTTAAAATTTGCTATTGTCTCGTGTGGAATTCCATAATATTTCTTTTTTGATAAAAATGCTATTGGAAATAATACTTCTTCATAACTCATTTTTAAATATCTTGTTTTATTATCTTCGTATAAATAATTATTTACTTTATTTTTAATATCTTCAATTGCTGTAAATGTAATTAATACCATTTGAGTATTATATTCTTCTTTGCTAATCTTATTAGTATAATATTCTTTATCTAATTCAGTATAATAATCTTTTGGACACTCAATATATAATGAATCTGTATTGTGCACTACTAAATTTCCAATACCCGCCGCAAAATGATGCGATTCAGTTTCTAAATCATATACATAATCATTTGAATATCCTATAAATTCAATATTTTTTATAGTATCATTATTTTCAACTTCTTTTACTATTTTAATTCTATATGTTATACTATATTCATAATCACTGACAATATCCACTAATATATTATAACCAACCTTTTTAAAGTATAAATAATAATATTGTACTTTTAATTGAGTATAACAATATATATAATCTTTACTTAAATAATATTGTAATGTATTATCTAATTCATAATGAAAGTCTTTTAAATTTATATCTGTCCATACCAATAATCGAGTGCCTTTGATGCATTCCTCTGGTTTTATCTTTTCTTTATTATGATTTAATAAACTATGATCTTCAGTAACTACTACTACACTATTTTGTGTTGATACTCGATATAATTTTTTATTTGTTTTATGTCTTATTGTCTTTTTTAATTTTGTCCAACCTGTCTCTGTATATACTTCAATTAAATCTTTATAAAAACTATTTGGCTGGATGTATTCTTTATATCTTGTTTTAGAAATATAATATTTTTTATATATAAATGATTCTGCTACGCTTTCTGTTGAATTCTCCCAGCATAAATCTTTAATATTCATTAATTGAATATATTTTTTATTAATTCTTACTAATATTGGTGTCTCACCTATTACTGAATCTCCATAATATACAGTATGGCCTAAACTTTCAACATATTTTTTAATTAGTAATAAATTATATTGTCCAGCAGAGGTAACACCACCTGCTAATGGCAATTGAAATAATGATGAATTTTTGTTGCCCATTTCTCCGTAAAATGTATTCATAAATACTTTTAATGCTTTTTGTTTTGTATCACAATATTTTAGTTTAAATAAACATTCAACATATTCATCTAATTCTTCGTAATTCTTTTCATACTTTTCTAAATGTTCTTTCTTATCTTTATATATTGCTAATTCTTTTTTCATTTCTGATCGTTTATTAAATAAATCTCGCAATATTGTCGGATATAATCCAAACATCGGATTCTCTTTATTCTCTTCTGTATGTCTTACTGTCCATCCTACAATATCTTTTTTACATTTCTCATTTTTATAATTCTCATATTTGTATTCAAATTTGATATTATGTATTTTAAATCCTTTATTCTCAATTTCATTTTTATATCTCTCTTCTAGTATTAAATACTCCGGAGATAGGTTATATGTCATAATTAAGGAGGGGTATAAGGAGCTATAATCTAAAGAACTGACACCGTATTTCACTGGACTGTTTTTTAGGTATTCTATGTACTTTGATAAAATATCTTTAACATTATGATAATCCATATTTATCGTATGTATATACTATAATATGATTTCTAAATTCAATTTTAAATCAAAAAAAAAATATGAATAGTATTATAAATAGTTATTTATAATAATTAACTATCTGTTTTTAACTTCATTTCTCGCAAATTTTTTTATGCTTCTGGGTTCTTTTATGTTTAATAAAACTTTTTTCTTTCATACTAAACTGACACACATTACAAGTATATTCTTTTTCCTTTAAATATAGTTGATGTTTATATTCTTTAATCTTTTCTTTATTCTCTTTTGCATAATTTGCAAAATATTCTGGATCATTTAAATATCTAATTCTACCCTTTTCTTTAATTTTTTCAATATTTTTTCCATAATATTGTTTTAAATAATTTTTTCTATCAACATTTGCTAAAATATTGAAAGGCTTACGTTTATTTACTGGTTTATATTTATTAATGAATAATTGTTCATACGCTTTTAAATGTTTATCATCAATAATATCAATTTCTTTAAGTTTAATAATTTTAAAATTTTCAATACCATATTCTTTAAAAAACGGATAAATATTTGCTCTATTATTATTTGAATCTTTTAAATATTTGTTAAAATCGCCTACATGATACTTCCATCTTTTTTTGATATTATTATTCATTGACGATCCAATATAATTAATATTTTTATCATTAATATAATAAATTTGATAAATTATTCCAGTGTTTGTAACTGACATTTTATATAACTATATACTAAATATGATTTCTAAATTCAATTTTAAATTACAAAAAAATAAAATAATTATTTTACAATAAAATAATTATTTATTGTAATTTGAATACATTTTCTTTAAATTTTCCAATAATATTTCCTCTTGGATTGTAGTTCATACATACAATTACTGTTTTATCATAAACAGATATGCCAATCCCGTATTCGGTTGAATTATTCCAAATTAATTGAGTAAAATGTCCAGTTTTATAATTAAAATCGCCTTTTTCAAAATTATATAATTTTATTTCATTATACCAAGAATCAATAGCATTTTTTGCGTGTGAAACTAAATTAATAGAATTTAAAGACGATGAAGACCACGATTTATATAATTTATTATTTGAATGTTGAAAAGCATTATTTTTTAATAATTCATCAGAAAATGATTTAGAAAATTTAGATATTACATCGCTATGATTAATTAATTTTGCATTATGTTTTTTACGATAAGCATTTATATAATCAGTAATTAATATAATATCTTTATTTGATAATGACATTTTAAAAATTGTTGTTAATAATTGCGTGAGAGAGTTAAATATGTATATTAAAAAAAATAAAATAATACAAAAAAATAAAATAATACATATTATAAAATAATTATTTTGTTTTTAATATTTCTATAATTTCATCAAATCGTTTATCAATAGATTCAAATCGTTTATCAATAGATTCAAATTTTTCATTATTTTTATCTTGATAAAATTTAAATGTTTTATCAATATCATCTTTAATATAATATGTCCATGTTGCTAAACCACTTGCAGTAATACTAAACCAAGTTCCTAGAATAAAATAAGAATTTTTAATATGCTGATTTAGCATTTTATCATTTGTTTTAATATGCTGATTTAGCGAATCTTTATAAATAGAAAATAAATCTTTATGATATAAATTTTCTTTAATTAAATAAGATGAAAATCTGCGATGAAACATTATTATTAATAGTATATATATAAATTAAAATAAAAATTCAATTTTTTTTTATTAAAAATTTATTCATTTTTATGATAAAAAAACAACATAAATTCAATCTGCAAGAATGATATTATTTAGTTTTAATAATTTATATTGTGATTTAATTAATTCTAATAAGGTTGTATCATTTTGTTTTTTAGTTTCAACCAACTCTTCGTATTTAGTGTTCAAAACATCATATTTAGTTTTTAATTCTTCATATTCTGTTTTTAATTCAGTATAGTTTGGTTCGTCTAATTCGCAAATTCTGTTAATTTCTCGATCTTCTAAATTTATTGGTAAATTAACAATATCAAATAATGACATTATTATTATATTGTTATTATTAATATAACTTTAAATTTAATTTAAAATTTAACATTATCTATATTTTTATCAATATACACCGCTTCATAATTATTATTAATTATGGTTTGTAATTGATTAATTAATTCTTCATCATTAATATTTAATTTAACATTACAAAATTCTTTGATAGTAAATGTATTATTAATTAATCCTTTTTTGGGAGGTAGGACTAATGCACCAGGAAAGCGTCCCGTAATTTTATCTTCTTCTTTTTCTTCTTTTTTAATAGTATTAACAAACAAATTTCGTTCAATAGCATTTGCAATAATTAAATTTCGTACCTTAGAGCCGTCTGCTCTGTAAAAAGCATCAAACATACTAGTATAAGCCAGTGTAGATACTTCTCTTTTATCTTGAATAATATTATTTTTAAATATTAATTGATGTAATCTAAACGAATCAACATAACAATAATGTACTACGTCAGTCATACCATCAATATCATTTTGCTCATAAATTCTAAATAATTCGGGGATTGGCATATCATCTTTAGAAGGTAAATTATACATATCTAAGAAATATTTTAAACTAGATTTAGAACTAGTTGGATTTAGTTTCATAAGAATTACTCGTAAATCAAAAGGTATATAACCTTCTAAATTTAAATTTCGTACATTTTTATGCGGGACATCAGCACTAATTTTTACTTGATCTTGCATATAAATATATTTAAAAATATTTTCAGATTTTAGATCATATTTTGATAATTTTTTGATAGATAAATATTCACATACATTTTGAATAATATTATAATAACAACATTTATCATAAATATTAATCCAATCGAATTCAGAACCATTAAACTCCGTAATAAAGTCTGGTTGAATTAAAGAAGTAATAAATCCAAATGCTAATAGAATTGTTTTTTCATTATCACAAATAATAGTTAAATAATCATTATGTGCGTTGCTTTCCTTAGTGACTAAACCAATATTTAAAAATGAATTAGGTTCATTAATAAATTGATAAGTAATACCAATATTAAATATTTCATCTTCTTTAACTTTGCCAGATGGTAAAATAACAATATCAGGCCTTACGGGATCAAATTTAGAAGAGTATTGTTCAATATCATAACACATAGAAATCATTTTATCTTTTCTAAAATAATTAATATGAATATTTAATTCATCAATGCTATTATAATCTAAATATTGCGATTCATCAAATGGCGAGATATTATTAATATCTACATTTAAAACATATTTAGATTTATAATTAGAATTTCTATTAATCGTATAATCAGTAATTAAATTCCAATTGCATAAATTAATTTTATAATGTCTAGATACAACACGATGAAAATTATTTAAATCATTATTAAATGATGGTATTTCTAATTTATTTAACATCCGAATAAAACAAGTTCTATGATATAATTTATTAAAAGAAATGCGAATAAATTTAGTATTATTTTCTTGAAAATAAATAAATGGTTTACCTTCTATTATTTTAATAGATTTAACATCAACAGTTTTCCCCTTTAACATTTTTACCATTCTTTCATTTTTAAAAAGATCTTTTAATTTAGAAATATTATCTTTATCAGATTTATTAATATCATATAAAATATCAACATAAGGATAAATATTATTAATAATAATTGTAGTTTTAGAACCACATTGCATTATACCGTGCATAATTAATTTATAATTTTCAAATATTAAACTTTCACTAATATCATTAGGTAAAAATATTACATTATATTTTTTTAATAATCGATTATGGACTTTATTAATAATAGTTTTTTCTAAATAGGCATCTCTAGTATTAATTACATCAGTTAGTTTTTTTTCATAATTTAATTTATTAATGTAAATCTTAGAACCGTGCAATTTAGACATATTTATACTATTAATTAATAAAAATTCAATTTTATTAATATATCTATAATATAAATACTATCAAAATTTAAATATGATTACAAGAACTTTAAAAAAAGAATTAGAATTAATAGACCATTCGGTAGTATCAAAATTTTCATTTAAAAATTATAAAACATTAATAAAAATAATAAAAGTAATTGATGGAGATACTGTTGTAGGTATATTTAAATTTAATAATAATTTTTATAAATATAATTTTCGAATAACTGGCATAGATACGCCTGAAATTCATTCTAAAAATGAAAATGAAAAAAAATTAGGATTAGAAGCAAAAGAATACGTAAATAGTTTAATATTAGATAAAATTTTATATGGTGAATTTTTAGATTTTGATAAATACGGTAGGGTATTATTAAATTTATATTTAGATGAAGAAAATGATTTATCAACGCATTTAATAAATGGTGGTTATGCAAAAAAATATGATGGCGGTACAAAATCAGAATGGATTTAATTAATACGTATTATAATGCATATCTTTTCTAAATCCGGCGGCAATTTTAAAATTTGTTTGTATTAGTAAATCATTTTTTGATAATTCTTCTAATTTATTTAGTTTGGTAGAATAATAAATTTTAGTTAATTTTATATTATCATAATTATTATAAATATAATTAGCACAATGTTTACAGGGCTTTGAATTACCAATAATGCCAATTTTTGATAATTTTACAATAAATAAATATTTTTTAACTTTAATAATATTTTTAGTTAATTTTTTTTTATAGTATTTATTAATTGCATTAACTTCACTATGAAGACTAAATGGGAATTTATTGCTATTTAAATAATAATTAAATCCATAATTTAAAATTTCATTTGTTTTAGCATTTACTAAGAAACTAATATGTTTATGAAGATATTTATTATTATTAAGATTAAACGAAATATCATATAAAATGTTTGACGGAATTATAATGTTGTATTCAGACAACAAATGCAACAACAAATTAGTATTCGAATATTCCATATTAAACAATATTATAATTTTCATTTAAAGTATACAATTATAATAAAATATTCAATTTTAATTTAAATATAAAATATCATTATTATTAAGAAGAACCAGTATAATTAACAATAAATTAACAATGAAAGTATTAATTATTTTAAGTATTTTATTTAACACTTGTGTAGCATTTAGTCATTACAAATTTAAAAATATTAAATCTTGTCCATTTGCATCTAAACAAGGGTGTAAAACAGTTAATAATAAAAAAGTATCAAAGAAAAATATTTTAATTACTTATCCACCAAATAAAGTCGATAAAAATGTGTATAAACCAAAACAAGTAGATTGGGCAAGTGTAATTTCTGGTTGTCACTCTGCTTGCAATTTTGATAAAAGACTTTGTAATTTTTATATTAGAGCATCTGCTCACGATTCTTTATCAATTTCAGAAGGATATGGCGGAACGGACGGTTCTATGTTAATTACAGAAGAAGAATTAAATAGACCAGAAAATAATTATGATAATTTTGGATTTATTCTTGCAAAAAATGCTCTTGCATTAGCAAAGCGATTTGATGCATCAGTCGCTGATGTGATTTCAGTATGTGGTGCATATTCAGTTAAATATTTAGGCGGATATGATATTATTGGGTCATCGACCAAACAATATCCATTTTTAGTTGGTCGAATTGATTCAAATATTCCGAATCCTGCTAATCAATTAGTACCTGATGATGCAAATACAAACGATTTCAATTCATTTGCTATTAAATATGGATTTACAATTGAAGAATTTACTGCCTTATTAGGTTCACACGTTTTATTAGATGAAAAACAATGCTTAAATAAAGATAATACTTATTGCAATCCATTAATTGAAAAATGCACACAACTATCTATGTTTATTTGGGATAATAGTTATTATTACGATTTATGTGATTTAAATTTATCATTTCAAAATAATAATAAACCAGATGATATTGAAATTTCAAAAGAACAAATTTTACAAAATGAATTATGTAAATTTACAAGTAAATTTTTTCAAGATAAAGCGCGCGATGATGTATTTAAAGAGTTAAATACTAATGATAATATTATTATTGAAACTGACCCAATTAAAAAAATTAATTTTGTTGTTGATAATAATGGTGTATACAGACAATGGAACTATACTATTAATGATGGCTGGCTAGGGATGGCTTGTCAATCTAAATTAGATAATAATGATATTAATAATAATATTAAAAATAGTATGACGGCATTTAAAAATATTAATTATTGGAATTCAGTTTATGAACGAGCATATAAAAAAATGATTAATAATAACGTTCGCTGGTTTAAAAATAAAAATGACGGTCTCCAAATTAACGGCAAAGAATGTAAATCAGGATTTAAATGGGTTAACGGCTTAAAACTTTGCAAAACTGCGTTTCATCCAAATGATTCATTTTATTACTAATTAACATTATTATTAAAATTTATTATTTATTTTTTTTGATAAATATAGTTAAAAATAATTAAAAATGTCAAGTGTTAATTTTTTAACATCGACGGATTTAGTCGAAAGTTCAACTAATACCAATGCTATTATTTTTAATAAAATTAAAGAATTAGAAAAAAATGGTAAAGTATTAGTTTTTTCATATAAATCAACGACTGAAAATTGGTTTAATTCATTAGCATATATATTTTATCGTAATGGTGTTAATTATTCTGGTGCATCAGATATAAAAATATCAAATACTAGTATTGAACACCCTGCTGATTTTAGAACTTTTGGATTAAAAATATTTTGTTATATAACTATTCAAAATAGTGCTACCTATACAATTAAAACAAATTTTTTAAATGGTAATGTAAAATTATATATTAATGGATTTTCTATTATATCTTCATTTAATTCTAACAGTAAGAATATATATTTATCTAAGGGAACTTATTTAATTTATATTGAGAGATATAATGATTCATCGCAGGCTCCAACTTCAAGTGCAATTAATTCATATAAAACACTTAACATATTCATTAATACATTGAATTCTACAGTTGATACTCCAATTGATAATTATATAAATACTAATTTTACTTTAATTACCAACGCATATAATACTTTTGATTCCGCTGTAAAAACATTTTGCCAACCCAACACTAATTTATATAATTCTAATAATGTATGTTCTAAAACTTTACAAAAATTAAATACATTAAATGATACGGTTAATAATAATTGTTTTAATCCTAATTTTAATAAAGGGACTGATGGATTATTAAATTCTAATTGTTTTAAAATTGCAACTAATAAAGATTCTACTTATAATTCAACTTTGAAAAATACTTTAAAAAATAGTTATCAAACTTGGGCTAATAAAGTAGTAACTGAAAAAACTTGGAATGATAATTTATCTCCATTAACTCAATACGTTCAAAATATGACACCAACACAAACTGAATTTCCATTTAACAGTAATATTAAAGATTATTGTGAAAATAATTTAAATACTGAATTTGATGCAAAAACCCAAACTAAAAATCAATTATGTAAAGAAATGTATAATAGAACTTATACCGGAGACCAAAAAACATTAGCAGATAATTCAATTCAACAAATAAAAAATAACTATTGCGATCCCAATAAAAATATTGCGAATGTTACTAAATCAAATTGTTTAAATGAATATAAAACTAAATCAGACTTATCAACTCAAATTAGAAATTATTGTTTTCCGAATGGTTCTCAAAGAATTCGCGGAGGATTACTTGACCCTAACTGTAATACAATTTATAAACTCGATGGTTTAAATCCAACTATTAAAACTAATTTTATTGCCGGATATGATGATTACAATTTAACTGCAATAAAAAATTCTATTATTAATATTGATCCAGTTCCAAAAATAGTTAATGAATATATTGGAAATGAAAATCCAACCAAAGAAAAACTATTCGGAACAGATAATTTACAATATTTAACTGAATTTTGTAAAACACACATTGGTGATAAATTTACTGCGGATGTTAATAATGACCATTTATGTAATCGTTTATATTCATCGCCAACATATAATACTAATCCTAATATATCTAAATCGATTGATGAAATTAAAACTAATTATTGTTCAAAGATTGTTGATGGCAAGCCTCGATACGAAACAGATCCACTTTGTGCGCCATTACAAACTACTTTATTGAATAATGCAATTCAACAAAGATGTATTAAAGATGGTAATTTTCAATATGTTGATAAATGGTGTAAAGACACCAGTGATGCTAATATTAATAATTCGTCGGTTCCCTTTTCCGCTATGAGAACTTCTAGAAATAATAATCTTAAAACTAATATTGATCTAGTTGAAGTTAAAGAATATACTGATAATAAATTTTTAAATGATGACAATTATAATTATGCAATTAACCAATATGCTATAATTACAAATTCAAATAAAAATATTAATGATGAATTATTAAAAAATACATTATTTGATTATTGCGAAAATATTGAATCTAATTATACGACCAATGAAAATTCACAATGCAAAGGTATATATGATAAATATAAAGATGAAAATAATATAAAAATATCTAGAATTAAAATGCGAGATTCATTATGTATTGATAATAATAATATATTAACCGATAATGAAGATAATAATACTACTAATATATTTAATTGTAAATCTACTGTGTTTGATACTAATAATTTAAATAAATTTTCTCCGGCTATTAATTCATTTTGTGCTGTTGATGATAATATAAATATACCTGAATGTCAAAATTATTATGAAACAATTGAAAAGCAAGTTGCTGATAATTTGCAATTAAATTCTGTTAATAAATCAGAATTTAAAAATAAATTAAATGATTATGAAAATAATATTGAATTATCTGGATTCAATAATTTAAATACGTGTCAAAATGAATATACTAATGATAATGATTATTTACATATTTTATTATTATTTTTAATAATATTAATTATAGTTTTAACAATTTCAAAATCAATTTGCTATTTTAAATATAAACAAAATATATTAAAATGCAATGAATAAAAATTATTAATTACTTAACTTTTTTTTTAGTTTATAATATAGTTTAACTAAATAATAATTAAAAATGGCTATTAATCCAAGTGCTTCGTTTTTATCTAAAAAATATGTCGGAACAAAAACAATGGGAAAGGTGTTAGTAGAGGTGTATAATTCACCATCTACTGACACATTTGGAACATTATCTCATTTCTTTTTTAGAGATAGCGTTGCCTACACCGCAGAAGATTTAAGATTTTCGTCAGTTACAAATAACCCAGTAGACACGTCTAGATATGGCGTTAAATTATATTTTAAATTTACAGTAGGTGCTTCTGTACAGTATTATCAGTCAGACACTTATAATTCGGTGGTAACCCCTAAATATATTAATTCACCAATTAATATGCAAGGTTCTATACGACATTCCGTTGATACACGACACCTTTCACAATTAACAGCGGGCAGTTCAATAACTCCTGATAAAACAATATTGTGTATTGAAATTACATATGATGGCACTAATAATGATACATATAAAAGATTTTCATTACTGGTATACCATTCCAGCAATTGGTGGAATATAGACTCATATATTGTAAGATATTTTAATAATACTGATGCTTTTTTAACAAATACGATTAAGTATTTATCACTCGATGATATTTCAAATACAGTTAATACAAATACAGTTATTTCCAATACAATAAAAAATTTAGAAACAACTGGAAAAGTTTTATATTTTGTGTTTTCATCGACATCAACAAAATCATTTGATAAATTGCAAGATTTATATTATAGAGATAGCGCAAACTACACATGGACAGAAATTATGACTCAATTTATGGACATCGGTTCAACTGTAAGAACAGATTCATTTGGCGTTAAGATGTTTTTTTATATTACAATTGATACTGCTGGAATTTATTCGATTAATACCGGAATTGCCGGAAATACAGTAAATATTTATATTAATGGAACGTTAGTATTAAATAAAACCGCAACTACCGTATCTAGTTCTTTGACTTACTATGTAGGTTCAATATATTTAAATAAAGGGACATATTTAGTTTATATTGAAAAAGACCATAAACAGTGTAATTCATATCCTTTAACTCGACAGTTATCATTAGAATTAAAATTAGATGGTCAAACTTATCAAAGTATAGATAATTTTATTAAAAATAGATATACTCCATTAACAAATGCAACTACTACTTATACAACCGCAGTTAATAAATTATGTTTACCTACTACTGATTTATATAAAAATGAATCAGTTTGTGCAGATGTATTAAAAAACAATAATTCTTTAAATAATATTGTCAACAATGATTGTTTTAACCCAACATTTAAAAAAGGAACTGATGGACTATTAAATTCTAATTGTTTAAATATAGTAAGTAATAAAGATGCAAAATTTAATACTGAATTGCAAAATACTCTTAAAACAAGTTATAATTCGTGGGCTAATAAAGTAGTTACAGATAAATCTTGGTCAACTAACTATGAGCCATTAGTGCAATATATACAAACAACTAACCCAAATCAGACAGATTTTTCATTTAATGCTACTATTAGAGATTATTGTGAAACTAATTTAAATACTGAATTTGATGCAAAAACTCAAACTAAAAATCAATTATGTAAAGAAATGTATAATCGAACTTATACTGGAGATCAAAAAACATTAGCAGATAATTCAATTCAGCAAGTAAAAAATAATTATTGTGACCCAAATAAGAATATTGCTAATATTACTAATTCAAATTGTGTAACTGAATATACTACCAAAAATAATTTATCAACTCCAATTAAAAATTATTGTTTTCCTAACGGTGTATTAAAAAAAGGTAGTGATAATTTAATTGATTCTAATTGTAGTTCATTATATACACTTAATAATCTTAATACTGATATTAAAAATAATTTTAGCACTGCCTATAATACTTGGGGGAATTCAACAATTAAAAATACAAATACAAATTTTACTACTGAACATTTAGTATTAAATGAATATATTAATACACAAAAGCCTGATAGAACTAGTTTATTGGGAACTGGTGCAATTACAAATTTAACTAATTTTTGTAAAACTCAAATTGGCGATAAATTTACTGCGGATGTTAATAATGATAACTTATGTAACCAATTATATTCATCGCCAACGTATAATACAGATGCTAATATTTCTAAATCTATTGACGAAATTAAAACTAATTATTGTACAGCGGTTGTTGATGGTAAGCCTCGCTATGAAACAGATCCACTTTGTGCACCATTACAAACTACTTTGTTAAATAATACAATTCAACAAAGATGTATTAAAGATGGTAATTTTCAATATGCTGATAAATGGTGTAAAGATACTAGTGACACAAATATTAATAATACTTCTGCACCGTATGCGACAATGAAAAATGCGAGAAATGCAAACTTAAAAACAAATATTACATCAACAATTGTTAAGCAATATGAAAATAATAAATTTTTAACTGATGATAATTATAATTATGCGATTAGTATGTATCCATCAGTTACATCTAAAAATATTAATGATGAATTATTAAATAATAAATTATTAGATTATTGTGAAAATATTGAACCTAATTATCCGACAAACCCTAATTCTCAATGTAAAGGAATTTACGATACATATAAAGATAATTCAACAATTAAAGATTCTAGAGATAGAATGCGAGATGCATTATGTATTACTGGCAATAATATTATGACAAATAATGCTGACAATAATACATCAAATGTATACCATTGTAAATCAACTGTATTTGATACAAGAAATTTAACTCGCTTTTCATCATCTGTTAATGATTATTGCGGTAAAGATAGTAATATGCATTTACAAGATTGTAGAAATTATTATGATTCTATTGAACAAAAAGTAGCAGACTCATTAAATTTAACTAGTGCTTCGTCATTTGAAAATAAAACTTCATCATTTGAAAATAAAGAAGCATGTTGTGATGATAATTCTATTTATATTATTTTATTATTTATATTTATTTTGCTATTTGTATGTGTAATTTCTAAATGCTACTATAGTCGTCATACAAATAATATATTAAATGCAATAGTTAGTTAACTGTTAGAAAACTATTAATAATGAATAAAAATTATTAATTATTTAACTTTTTTTTTATTTAATAATATAGTTTTAATAATTATTAATTAATAATGGCTACAACTCCAAGTGTTGATGTGTTATCAAAACATTACGTTTTGTCTAATGCATCACAACATAATGTTTTAGTTGAAGTTTATTTTTCATCAAGTACTGATGCATTTGATAAATTATCTCATTTTTTCTTTATAAATGAAGTTAAATTTATTGCAAACGATTTAAGATTTTCTAGTATTGCAAATAATCCAGTAGATACAGCAAATTTTGGAGTTAAATTACATTTTATATTAAATGCTAGTGTACAAGGAGTTGATGATGCACAAGTTAAAATTTATCATTATAGGCCATTTGGTTATAAGGGTAGTTGTAATTTTACATTTACAAAAGATAGCCATACTACTAATAATGTTACATATACATCGACATCTACAATTGGCGATTCATTTACAGATTGGACTGAAAAAAATTACAGAGTTGGTAAAATTGGCATTGTAGCAAATATATCATATGTTAATGCACTAACTGATGCGGATAAAGGGTTTAGTTTAGACATTTGGAATTATTCACGCGGTTGGTTTCCATCTTTGTCATATTTATATAATTATTTTGGAAATACAAATTATTTTATTAAACTCGCTAACAAATATTATAATTTAGCAGATATTACACAATCGTCTACTAATACAAATGCAATAATATATAATACAATTAGAGAGTTAGAACAAACAGGTTCTGTATTATATTTTGTATTTTCTTCGACATCAACTAAGGCATTTGATAAAATTAGTTATTTCTTTAATTCAAATTCTGCTAATTATGACGAACCCACCATTACAACTCCATTTGTTAATTTATTGCAAGTGAAGAGAAACGATTCATTTGCTATTAAAATGTTTTTTTATATAACTATTGATATTGAACAAAATTATATAATTCAATCAAAAATTAAAGGAAATGTGGTAAAAATTATCATTAATGGAGTTAGTGTATTAACTGGGGATGCTGGAACGTCAAATAATACAAGTGATGCAAATAAAACATATAATAACACAATATATTTAAAAAAAGGTACGTTTTTAGTATATGTTGAAAAAACACACACAAATTGCGTTAATGCGCCAAATAATATACAATTATCACTAGGATTACGGCCGTCAAATACAAGTACATGGATTAATATAGATACATATATTAAAAATAAATATACACCATTAACTAACGCAACAAATACATTTACAACAACAGTTAATAATTATTGTAAACCGACAACAAATTTATATAAACTTGATTCAGTTTGTTCTGATACTTTATCTACATCTAATATTTTAAATGATGCTGTAAATAATGATTGTTTTAATCCAACATTTAAAAAAGGAACTGATAATTTATTAGATTCTAACTGTTTAGATATTATTAATAATACTACCAATACTACTTTAAAAACTACTTTACAAAATAGTTATAATACATGGGCTAATAAAGTAGTTACAGATAAAGCATGGATTGATAATGTTACAGCATTAAATCAATATGTTACTAATGTTAAACCTACTGAATCAACATTTCCATTTAATAGTGATGTAAAAGACTATTGTGAAACTAATGTAAAAGAGTTTGATGTAAAAACACAAAAAACTAATGATTTTTGTAATACAATGTATAATAGAACATATACAGGTAGTCAAAAAACATCAGTAGATAATTCAACTAATCAAATTAAAATTAATTATTGCAATACAATTGGAACCGATGGAAAACGAAAATATGAAACTGATACGCTGTGCACGCCATTATACACTTCAATATTAAAAGATTCAATTACACAAAGATGTATTAAAGATGGTAATTTTCAATATGCCGATGAATGGTGTAAAGATACTAGTGATACTAATATTAATAGCAATGCTGCGCCATATACAACAATGAAAGATGCAAGAAATGCTAATTTAAAAACAAATATCACTTCAACTACAATTAAACAATATGAAAATAATAAATTTTTAACTGATGATAATTATAATTATGCTATAAGTATATATCCAACAGTTACTGCAAAAAATATAAATGAAGAGTTATTAAATAATAAATTATTTGATTATTGTGAAAACATTGAACCAAATTACCCTACGAATGCAAATTCACAATGTAAAGGAATTTACGATAAATATAAAGAGAATACAACAATTAAAGATTCTCGTAATCGAATGAGAGACTATTTATGTATTCAGGATAATAATTTAATGACTGAAAATACTGATACAAATACTTCAAATATATATAACTGTAAATCAACTGTACTGGATGCAAATAATTTTAATAGATTTGCTGTTAATGTAAATGAATATTGTGCAAAAAATAATAACTTAGATACACCAGAATGTCGAGACTATTATAAAAATATTGAAAAGAAGGTTGCAGATTCATTAAATTTAACTAGCACGTCATCATTAGATAATAAAACTTCATCATTTGAAAATAACGAAATAAATTGTGAAGATAATTCTATTTATATTATTTTACTATTTATATTTATTTTATTATTTGTATGTGTAATATCAAAATGTTATTATAATAAATATAAATATAAACATAATATATTAAAATGCAATGAATAGATATTATTAAATATTTAACTTTTTTTTTATTTAATAATATAGTTTTAATAATTATTAAATAATAATGTCAGATTTACCTAGTAAACATGTTGGTGATTTAAAATCTGGAAAAATATTAGTTGCAGTTTACAATGCAACTAGCACAAATTCATTTAATAATTTAGCATATTATTTCTTTAGTAACGATTTAAAATTTGATTATTATAATATGACATTTTCAACATGGCAGGCTGTAATAAATAGTGGCAAACCAATCGAAAATAGAAAATTCAGTTTAAAAATATTTTTTAACATTCACTTATATTATGATTCTAATATTGAATTTCAACCAGGGCTGTGGTATGGTAATTGCGAAATGTATGTTAATGACTGCCATTTCGCAACAGGACTAAGAATTGAAGGTAACACTAGAGGTTCAAATTCACCTAGAACAACTCAATATTCGCTAAGTGCTGGAACTCATAATTTGCGTTTTGAATATACGTTTTGGTTTCCAGATAGTTTTATATATCCAACTGTACTCGATCTTGTATTTAATTATTGTATTGCCGGAGGCAAATGGTCACCAATGTCTGAAATATTAACAGATTACCCATTTTTAGATGTTAATACTTTAACATATTTACTGCCAACAGATATTTCTAAAACAGATAATTCTTTAATTATGCAAATTAAAAATTTAGAAAAGACTGGTAAAGTTTTATATTTAGTGTACTCCGCAACTCAAACTAAATCGTTTGATAGTTTAAAATATATTTTTTATAGAAATTCACCAAATTATACAAAAATGATACATCTTAAACCTGGTATTGCATCATTATTAGCAACTAAGAATGACGACTTGTATATAAGTGTTAAATTATTTTTCTATATTACAATTAATACTGCATCAACATATACATTTCAATTTAAATCAGCAAAAGGGTCAATTTTATTTGTTGTAAATGGCATTACAATAGTATTTACATCAGAAACATTTACAAGAGATGTTACATTAACAAATGGAACGTTTTTAGTATATATTGAAAGATACCATAATGGAGGATTGGATGTTCCAAATACATATAGAACATTAGAAATAAATATAAAACAAAAAAATGAAGCAAATACGAGTTATAAAAATATTGATTCGTATATTACTACTAATTATACTCCAATTACTAATGCAAATACTACTTATACCAATGCTACTACTAGATTTTGTAAACCCGATACTAATTTATATACATTAGATACAGTTTGTTCGGACGCTTTGAAAAATTCATCTATTTTAAATGCTACTGTAAATAATGATTGTTTTAATCCCATATTTAAAAAAGGTACTGATGGGTTATTGAATGAAAAATGTGCAAGTGTCGTTAATAATACAGATACAACATATAATACAGATTTAAAAAATACCTTACAAACTAGTTATAATACTTGGGCTAATAAAGTAGTTGCGGACAAAGATTGGACTGATAATATTGATGCATTAAATCAATATATTACAAATAGAAAACCAACCCAAAATGTGTTTCCATTTAATTCTAATATTAAAGATTATTGTGAAAGTAATTTAACTGATGAGTTTGATGCAAAAACGCAAACATATAATAATTTCTGCAATACTATATATAATAGAACATATACTGGAAGTCAAAAAACATTAGTAGATAATTCTATTAATGCAATTAAAACAAACTATTGTACAAAAGTAGTTGATGGCAAATCTAGATATGAAACTGACCAATTATGTGCGCCATTACAAACTTCATTATTAAAAGATTCTATTGAACAAAGATGTATTAAAAATGGTAATTTTCAATACAATGATAAATGGTGTAAAGATACTAGTGATACTAATATTAATAATACATCTGCACCATTTGTAACAATGACAAATACAAGAAATACAAATTTAAAAACAAATATTACTGCAACTACTATTAAAGAATATGAAAATAATAAATTTTTAACTGATGATAATTATAATTACGCTATTGGATTATATCCGTCAGTTACAACTAAAAATATTAATGATGATTTATTAAATAATAAATTATTTGATTATTGTGAAAATATTGAACCAAATTACCCAACAAATTCAAACTCACAATGTAAAGGAATTTACGATATATATAAAGACAATATAGCAATTAAAGATTCACGTAATAAAATGCGTGATTTATTATGTATTAAAGATAATAATATTTTAACCGATAATGCTGATGATAACACAACAAATATATATAAATGTAAAACAGTTGCGTTTGATACAAAAAATGTTACTCGATTTGCACCTGCTGTTAATAAATTTTGTGATACTGATAATAATATAAATACACCTGAATGTAGATCATATTACGATACATTAGAACAAAAAGTTGCAGAGTCATTAAATTTATCAAGTGCATCATCTTTTGAAAATAAGATTTCATCATTTACAAATCCATTATTTGACTCTACTAAATTTCGTGAAAATGCCCCATCTGTAAATGCGTATTGTGCAACAGATAGCAATATGAATACAACAGATTGCAGAACGTATTATACTAACATAGAAGGTAAAATTGCAGATTCAATGCGTTCTGCCGCCACGTCATCGTTTGAAAATAAATCAAATTTTGAAAATAATTATTGTGTATCAGATTCTGATAATACTTTATTTATTGTCTTGCTGTTTATATTCCTTATTGTATTTGTATTATTTATTTGTAAATGCTGTTCAAAAAAAATAAATAAAAATAATACCAAATTAACTTGTAAATAAATTTACATATATCTTGGCATCATTGGCTGTTGCATCATTGGCTGTTGCATCATTGGCTGTTGCATCATTGGTTGTTGCACCATCGGTTGTTGCATCATTGGTTGTTGCACCATCGGTTGTTGCATCATTGGTTGTTGCATCATTGGCTGTTGCATCATTGATTGAGATGCTGGATTAGGTTTTTTATATTTTAGATATAATCCCCCAATTACAATTGCAATAATAATAAATAATATAAAATATAATTTATTATTTTCCCAAAAGCAAATATCACTAAACTCATCTTTATATTCGGAACATAATTTTTTACAATTATTTGTTTTATTTGAAGTACAATTATCTTTAACAATATTTAATTGGGTTTCATTTTTTTTATTATGTTTAACACATTCTGAATTTACTATATTTGCATCTTCAATACACAATGTATTTTTTTTTGTTTGTATCTTATCCGCATAAGTTAAGTTTGATTCTAATTTTGAACAAATATCTGGATTATTAATTATGTTAGACCCAGATATACAAAATTGAAAATTTAATTCATCACCATATGATTTAGTTAATGATTTATAAGTATCACTATTTTTATCTAAGGAACCCACATATTTTTGTAAAATATCTGGTTTTTTACTATTTAATGCGACACATCTTGAATCTAATAATTTTTCAGCATTGTCACATAATGCTTCTTGCTGAGATAATAAAATTAATTTAGAAGATACATTAGGACTAACTATTGTCCCATCGGAAGTCTGAAATTTTTTATCAATATAATCAGAACATATATTAACTAATGCATTTTTTTGACAATATTTATCCATATTATTTATATATCCTTTATAAGCGTTGAATAAGTCCCCTGTACAGTTTGGATCAGTTGAGATATTTTGAATATCACAATAATTATTTTCAAAATTTGATTTAATTGCTAAATTTAAATTATTTTCAAAATTCGATTTTAAACTAACAGTGTTATTAGATAATTGAGATTTATTAGTGAAATTACTTCCATTATTCATATCTTTTAATTTGTCACGAATTCTTTTTTTTAAATTATCTGACATATTATCTATATTTATAGATAATATTTTTCCCGCCTCTTTTAATACATAATCGTCATTAATAATATTTTGAATTAAATCAGTATTATTTGCAATAATGCTATTTGCGTATTTGTCTCTATCTCTCATTATTTGATATGCAACAAATGCCTGATCTCGACAAGACCCACACCTAGTAGCAACTAAAAAATTAAATGTATTATTAAACCCAGAACCATTTGTATAACTCATTCTTACATAGCCAGGAATAAAATTTGGTTTTTCAATGCCACCAGATAGTTGCGGTGGCTTTCTATTTTTTGATTGGTCTCCATTAAAATTTGATCGATCACCACTAGATCTATAATTATATTCATCTGAATCTGATTTAACCACAGGCTTGGCTTCTGATAATTGAGTATCATAATTATCTTTATTTTTCATATCTCTTTCTGTTACATTCCATTGACTATTATTTTCATCAAATCGCCAGCCTCTAAATGGACAATAAGAATCCTTATCAGCCGCAGAACATCCAGCTTGACTTAATGAACTATTTAATGCACCATCTGAACCAATTTCAAATGATTTATCTAGTGTCGACCATGTTGCTTTAAACACTCGTCCTTTTTTATCTGAAAATAATGTCCACGGCGAACCTAACCAATGTGTATCCTTTAAATGAGATCTAATATAATTAAATGTTATATAATTTTCTGGATACGCGCGTTCTACTTTTTCATTTCTTTCAATTACAACATATCCACTATTTAATACTCTGACAAATTGACAATTTGTATCTGTTGTTCCAGAATTCCATATTTGATTATTATTTGAATCGTATACGCATAAATTTCCATTACTTAAAAGCCCACAATAAGCATTTGTATATCCAAATGTGCCAGAACTCCATACTGCATTTCCTTTATATAATACTAAATTTCCATCAGTTTGCATTGCTAGTTTACTAGTGTCGTCATCACTAAATAATGCAAATCCGCCATAATAATAAAAACCTCCAAACATTGCTTTTTGATGTCCATATAAATTTGCACTCGATTTTAATGCTCTTAAAGTATTTCCAGTAAATATGTATCCGACATCCGATGCTACTTCAAATGCATGTCCCATATCAAACGACCATAATTCAGTTTTTGAAGCAGAATATATTTTTAAATTTTTATTTCTTGTTATACATAATTTAGCACCGGCATTTCCGCCAGTCCGTGTTCTCCATACAACTGTTGTCCCACTCTTACAAACTAAGTCTCCATCATCTTGTATAGTTAATGTTATTCCATTTGTATCCCGAGATGTCCAAGTATATCCATATGAATACAATATATTCGGATATATATAACCACGCTCGGTAAATAATGAATTGTTTGCAACTTCAAAATTTGATACTGTATCTGTAATCCAATCTGAATGTGTTGTACTTAAAAATGAATTATCACCATATAATGTTAATTTACTAATTAAATTTGTTGTCGAATATTTTTCAAATTCAGCATTTATTTTAGTAATATCAGAATCAAATTGCAAATCTGTAATTCCTTTTGGAATAGTAGTTGTATCTGCATATGTTCTCCATTTATCAGCAATCCACTGATTTGTATAACAATTTACATCTAATGTTTGTGATTCACTTTCTAAACTAGTTGTAGTTGGATTATAATTTGAACTATTAATATCATATTTTGTTGGGTATATTGTTTTAGTTCTTGTTCTAGTTGCGCTCTTGCCACAACTACCAAATGCAGTTGGATTATCTTTAATTGCGGCCAATTGACTAGATGTTGCTGTTGACCAATCAGAATCGCTAATTGACCAACCAGTTTTATAACCTATTACAGTATTTGGATATATATTATTTGATTGTATTTTTTTTGTATAATCAACAATCTTATTATCTATTTCATTATTTAAATAAAAATTAGTACATTCTAATGAATTTATATTATTGTCTTTTGAACAATAATCTGCGGTGTTTCTGAAAAAATTATTAATTACACCTACTGGATCGTTTGATAATACTGTGTTGCAATCTGTAAATAATAATGTATCAATATTTGTCCAAGTATTCGGCGATAATAATATTGGATGGGTTGACCCATTATTCTGTTTATCAAATACAATATTAAATTGTGTTATTGTAGTTGTTGTATTTGTCTTTGGAATGTCAATACATAATAAATAAACTCCTTTTTTGATTATTTCATACGCACTGTCGCTATTTGATGTAGATGTTGTTGTCTTATCCAATATAACATTTTGCCAATTATTTAAATATATTTTACATACTCCGCTATATAAATTTGTATTTGATCTTACTCTAAACTTATAATACGCGTCATCTGGAATTATTATATACGCTAATAACAGTGTATTATTATTATTGGCATTTGTTAATGCTAATGTATTTGTAAATGTATATGTGCTTGCGGTATAATTAAAATTTAATACTTTTCTATTTGTATCAAATTTATTTATTAAACAATTATTATTCAAATTTAATTCATATAATATATTCTCGTCAACAAAAATATTTGCCATTTTTTATTTTTTTGCCATTATATTAAGTTAATAAAAAAAAATAACAAATAATTTATTCATTGATATTTACATATAATATTTCATCTAAGTCATCTATATTGTCATATGTTTCTAATATACTATCTATTGAATTCTTTTTTTTTAATTTACTTTTATATTTATTGATTAATTCTGTTAATACCAAATTAAATTGTTTTTGTCTTTTAAAATACCATCGCATCATCTTTATACTATATTTTTTTATAAAAAAAAAATTGAATTTATATTATTAAATTAATATATCAATATGACATCTTCTATTAATACTCCTATTACTCTTATTAATTACAATATTTATAATGGAAATATTAATGTTAATGACGCAGTTAAAGTATCTTTACATACTCCTAACTTAATAATTGAATCATTCTGGGTTGAAATTGTAGATATACTTAATGATGGCGATTATTTATGCACTATTCAAAATCATTTAGCACAGCATCATGGGGTTGATTATTTAGACCAAATTATTATTAAAAAAATAAATATTAAAGAATATAAACCTTTTAATCAACGATTTAATGTTTCTCAAAATTTGATTAACGAAACTAGATTAAAACTTAATGAATTTAGATATCGATTTCATCGTGAACCTACACTAGAAGAATTTATGACATTTAGCAATATTCAATTTATATAATACTTCTATTAAAATAAATTTTCTATATATTCATAATCAATATTATTATCTTTCATTGGTAATTCTATAATTGTATTTTTTATATCTGTTAATTTCCAAGTGTTACTTCTACTATATTTTTTTTTATTTTCAGATAATATATTTGCAATAAATATTCCAATTTTTTTATTTAATATAATATTCTTTGGAGATAATACTTTTGTTGCTGATGTTAAATTAAAATCGTCTGCTTGATAAAAACACATACCTGCACCGCCGTTTCCTGCTGTTATGACTACTAATTTATTTCCATAAAACGTTTCGTTATTTGATTCAATTTTGCATTTTACACCATTATTATTATTTTTCGCAGATATCAAATTTACTATTTTATTTTCTTGGTATTCAACATCTGGTTTACTTAAAATTATAAATAATTCATCTATTTTAAATTTTTTAAATGTAAATATATTTGAAATAGTAATATGTGAGTTTAATATTTCATTTCTTTTTATTTGATATTCATTATCAAGTAATTGTAATTTTATTTTTTTTAATATTTCAGATAAATCATTATCTTCATTATTATTTAATAAACACCAATTTGTATTATATTTTAATTCATATTTACCTATATTTAATAATTCAGTTTTTATATTATTATATTTGTTTTCAAATTCATCTGTTTTGATAAATCCGTGGTTTATTTTACTTTCAAATCCATCATCGCTATAGTCTACAATATTTGTATTTCCTGCATGTCCGTTTTTATTTTTTTGAATTAGAATTATTGCACTATCAACACTCGCATAAGGATAAAATAATGTGTTTCTACATATTACTATACTTTTGATTATTGCCTGTTGCATTAACTCTTTTTTATATTTATCATTATTTTTATTATTTGTCAATTTGCTTCTTGGTATTATTGCACACGCTAAACCGCCGTCATGTATAGATTCAATCTGTTTTAATATAAATTTATATATATTTTCATTTGTTTGCCCATACGGAGGATTAATTATTGATTTAGTTGCTTTAAATTCATTTTCAAAACAGTTTCCTTTTATAAGATTAATATTATTAATATCTCTTAATATTGTGTTGCATTTTAATAATGCATATAATTTATTTTGAAATTCACACCCTATTAATTGTTTTGGTTTGTATTTATATGCTTCTAGTAAATATGAACCGGTACCTGTGCACAGATCTAATACTATATCATTATTATTAATTTCTAATAGTTCACACATTAGTTTTACTATATGCGATGGTGTTAATACAATTCCTAATTTTTTACCATCAGAATTATTATATTTTACAAATTCACTATAAAATTCATTTAATAAATCAATCGTTGGTTCTTTTTCATAAATTTCATAAATCATTTTTATTAAATTATAAAAATGAGTATTATTATTATCATTTCTTAAAAATTTAAATACTTCTATATCAATATTAAAATCATTTAAATTATCTAATACTATATCATATATATATTCTTTATTATTATATTTTTCATATATTGTTTTAAATGATGTTTTTTTTATTGAAATTAATATAATTGCAATAAAAAATGCTTTATCTTCGTCAGATATTTTAGTATAATTTCTTATATAATTATGTATTTTATGAATTTCATTTTTCATATTGACAGTATTACTAGTATTTTTAATTATATTAAATGTATTTAATGTTATTAATTTGTTTGGTAAATGTATAATATTATTATTTTCTAATTTATAAATTGAAAATAAATTTTTATTAACAAACCCAACTCCAAATATTTTATAATTGTTTGGTTTTAATTTCTGAATATATGTTTTAATATCATCATTTGCTTTATTTAAATTATTATTTTTACATTCAAAAATAATTAAAGTTGATTTATCAAAATAGATACGATCAGGAACTCCAAATTTATTACCTGTTTTTGAACAATTACTAAATAATTCTTTTAAAATTTTATTATTAAAAATAGAATAATAAATGCAATCTATATTAAATTTATTTTCAATTAATATTGTTTGAAGTTGGTATTCAGATTCTTTTTCAGATTGCATTGTTATTAGTATAATTAATTAAAAAAATTCAATTTTAATTAATACAATTAATTAAATTTATTTTCATTTTTGATTAATATATTCCGAGACGCATTTAAATCTCTACAAAATTCACCATTACAATAAATACAAGTATATTTTCGTCTTTCTGAATCATCAATTTCATAGATTCTAGTAAATTTATTTTTTTCACCACATACACCGCACTGAACGGATGTAAATGATTCTTCTACAACTCGTAATTCTTTATTATATATATATGTATAATATCTTAATGTTTCTAAAAATTCTTTATGTGATACTATTTTTAATAAATTATCTTCTATTGATTTCATAGATTTAGAATCAATATTGCCTTTATTTGAAACTAAACCTACATATATAACATCATATTGTTGACATATATAATTTGCCGATGCAATATGTAAATTATTTATTAATTCTTTAATTCTTTTATCTTTATTTTCATTTGATAAACGTTTACTTTTTAATATTTTATCAATTACTTCATAATTACTTTTTATTTTAATACATTTACCATCTAAACCATATAATGTAATAAAATTTTTACAGCCAATATCAATTGAACAATATTTATTATTTTTTTCATTAATCTTATAATCATATTCCAATACGTTAAACCATTTAGGACATTTTAATATATTTAAATAATATGTAAAATCCACTCGTTTCCATTCTTTTTCATTTACATAAAACGGCACATAATATTTACAATCTATAATTAATTCTTTATTAATCGGTGCATTTTTTTGATTTTTAATCATCTTTTTACTCAGTTTAATATCCAGCATAGTTATTAATATATTAATTTATTATTATTCAATTTTTTATTTCTTATTTAAATATTAATTTAATATTTATTTAATAATATTATTTATAATTATTATAGTAGTGATATTTTTTAATTATGTCGACTAATAATTTTAAAACTAAAACGTGTAAATTCTTTTTAAAAAATAAGTGTACTAAGGGGGATGATTGTACATTTAAACACGTAAAAAACAATAGACATAAATTACTTAAAAATAATAAAAATACAGTCTGCTTTGAACCTATGACACGCCCTGTGGATTTAAGAATTATTTATGATTTAAATGATGATATCTTAAATACACCTTTAACTGATCGAGATTTATTATTAGTTCCAAATTTATTTAAGAATTATGCAAAATTAGAACTATATGAGTTATTAGTTTCAGAAATTAAACAATTTGAAACTGAAAATCCTGAATTGTTAAAATTATGGCACGGTAATGACAAAATTGCTGGAACTCATTTTATTGCCGATGATAAATTAAATTGGAAAGAACACTCACCTACATTTAATTTTGTATTAAGTAAATTACAACAATTTTTTAATATTGATATTAAGTTTACTAGATTTAATTGGTATTCAAATACAAATCAATGGAAACCTTTTCATTTTGACGCAGCCGCATTTGATGAACATAAACGTAAAACTCAAAATATTACTATTGCTTTAAGTTTTGGCTGTACTCGGTCAGTTGCATTAGAATATGCTGAATTTAATAAGAATAACACTCAAACTACAATTTCAATTCCAATTTCTGATGGCGAAATTTATGCATTTACTAATACTACTAATGATATTTGGAGACACGGCATTTTAAAAGAAAAAGAATTTAAAGATGAAGGTAGAGTATCTATTATTATATGGGGGTTTATTGACAATTTAACTACTCTTGATTAATATTAAAAAATAATTGAATTTTTTTTTGTTATATATATACAAACACTTGTATAACTCTCATTCAACTCAACCATGCAGTCGCTTAGCAAGTTTATGATTTGGAACATCCTTTCCTTTATCAATGAACCTACCGAAACTAAAAAGGTGTTTACTAATACAGTTTTGGTTGAATTAAAACAGGTTTTCCTTAAAAAAATTGTTAACATCTGTCTGAGCCAAGGTGCCCGTTTTGTATGCACTGAACTTGATGGACACCCTTGCCTTAACTGTTACTATTATGGTATTGGAGAAGAAAGTGGAACATGTGCTAACCATTTTGCAGATTTGCCTGATGTTTGGATGAACTACCAACAATATCAAAAAAGAACTGGCTATGTTAATGAAACATGGGAACAATTTGATGCTAGAACAACTGCCGAACGTCAAGAATATCAAGATAGACAAAATGCATATCTTGAACGTGTTAACCAAGAATTGAACCAATACTATCGTCAAGAATCTATCAATAGTTTCTTACAGTTCATCCAACACCCTGAACAATACAGACGTGGTTTTATGTATAGAATTCTTCCAATAATACGTGCTGAGTTACACCAAGAACTTGCTACTCGTTTTGCTTAATTTTATTTTTTTATTTGCAACAAGTATATACATACGAATAATCACCGTTCCAGCCCCACAAATACATCTGCTGTATTGCCTCATCTGGGTCACATTCTAACTTATGTTCAGATAATCCACGAGTATCGCCAGTTTTATTTTCAATATAATCAGTACTCATATCGCGACAAGTTAATGGCGTATCTACTTTTTTACACGAATATTGATAACTTAATTTAGTATCTCCTGTTGTGTCACTATTTAATTTAAATCCAGATAATATACTGTCTTCATCGCATATCATATAATGTTTTGTTAATCCTAATAAAGTTCCATCAGACCAACCTTGATATTGCGTATTTGATGTTTTTGCAGTTTGGTTCACATCTTCTCTATTTGCACAAGTATATTGATATCTCCAATTTGGTTGATACCCATCAACTAATTGAACTGTATTTAATCCTCCTGATGCACAATTTACTGATTGCCTATCTAATAAATAATTTTGGCGAAATGATTGAGATGCTGGCGTATATTGAGGTGATAATCGTTTAAATATATTTTGAATTGTATTATTTGTTGTTGTATTGTTAGATGTATTAGTTGTTGTTGTATTGTTAGATGTATTAGTTGTTGTTGTATTGTTAGATGTATTAGTTGTATTAGTTGTATCATTTATTGTAGTATTAGTTGTATTTGTTGCCGTATTAGTTGTTGTATTAGTTGATGTGTTATTTGTTGTATTAGTCGTAGTTGATGATATTGTATCTGTATTTGTCCATAATATAGTTCCATTCGTATCTTTTAATTCTATATTACAATTATTATTTAATTCAATTGAATATGGCGCAGTTCCACGCCCAGAAGTGCTACTTGACCAGATTATTTTTGGTGGCGATGTAGAATCTATTATTGTCCAGTTTCCGTCTTCGTTTACTATACTTTTATATGGTGCAATCCCAATATTTTTTCTATTTGTTTCCCATATTTTTTCACCATTGGCTTTAAATATAATTAAATTCCCATCAGTTTCTAATTCCACTCCACAAGTTTGCGCTTGATTATATAAATTTTTATTGCATTTAGAATTTGTTGATGAACAATTGGCAGTTGATGATTCAACTAGAATGGTAGGCACTGAACTAGTTGCAGTTGTGTTTGTAGATTCGCTTGCTTTTGTTGATTCAGTTGATTTTGATGATTCAGTTGATTTTGATGATTCAGTTGATTCATCATTTTCCTCATTTTGTTTATTACTATAATAAATATATAATCCAACTAATACAACTAAAAATATAATAAAGAAATTAATATTATTTCGTTCAGGTTCTTGTTGCATTTGCGGGTATTGCATTTGCGGATAGTACATATTATTATAGTTCATTTTATTTTTTTATATTATCAATTGTATAATATAATATTACTATTATTTTTTTTTACATTTTGCAACGCCATCCATTTTTAATTCCCACGAATTTGGATCTGTTATTCCACTTGCTTGAATATGACATTTTGGAATTGCTTTTCGAACTGGCCAAAGTCCAAGTATTTGACAATTCCCTTTTCCCATTTTATTTTCACAATCCAGCATATCTTTATCAATTGATTGGCCATCTTTTGAAAATATTAATGGTTTGGCAACCTCCCATTCTGTTGCATTACTATCTAATTCTTTATCTTCTAATATAAGTTTTTTAATATAATAAGTACCGTCTTCGTAATTTACATTACCAAATTTTAATGCATTTGTCTCAGTTAACTGATAGGCTGAACCACCTGCATATATACCAGTGCAATATTCATTAGTTATGCATTTTTGTTTTATTGAATCTATATTATTTCCATTTGTTGGTATGTATTCATATGTTACATAATTATTAAATGCATTAGTCGACGATTCAAACCCCGTAACTGCTACTTTTATTTTTATTATATTATTTAATGTTGAATTATTAGATGATTCATTAGTTGGCTGTGATTCATTAGTTGGCTGTGATTCATTAGTTGGCTGTGATTCATTAATTGGCTGTGATTCAGTTGTCGGCACTGGGTTATTAGTTGGCTGTGGATTATTAGTTGGTGTTTTTCCAGCAGATGGTGTTGAATTATTAGTAGATTTAGTTGACGACGATGTTGTTGAATCGCCATCTTCCTCAGTATTTTTATTACTATAATAAATATATAATCCAACTAATGCAACTAAAAATACAATAAAGAAATTAATATTATTTTGTTCAGATTCTTGTTGCATTTGCGGGTATTGAATTTGCGGATAGTACATATTATTATAGTTCATTATTATTTTTTATTATTATCAATTGTATAATATAATATATTTTATTAATTATTCTTTATTAATATTTCAATGTCAAAAAAAATAATTGGAATTATCATTGTATTAATTTTAATATTAATATATATAAATCCAGTTTATTATTTTCATTATCAATTCTATATTAATATTAACAAACCATATACTCATTTTAATCAATATTTAAAAAATATTAATTTAGAAAATACTAAAAAATATAAAAATATTATATTTTTATATTCTCACGATTATAAAACACTTCCAGAATACTTTAATTATTCTTTATCTGCATTGCAACAATATACACAATATCATAATTACAATATTATTATTAAAAATCATTATCCAAATAATTCTATTAGTCCGTATTGGTTGCGAGTATATGATATAAATAGTTTATTATATCAATATCCAGAAAATTCTACAGTTATTGTTTATTTAGATTTAGATACATTAATTAATTTAAAATTTATTAACGTGTCAATTAGTAATTTAATTAATCAAATTGAATATTATGATGATACATATTATGATTTATTTATTGGAAAAGATCTTAGTATTGATAGATATATTAACACTGGTGCTATGTTTATTAAAAATACATCTTATTCTAAATTATTATTTAAAGAATGGTTAACATTTTACAATCCTTCTAATTGGATTATAAAAAATAATAAATGGATCTGTTCAACAAATGAAAATGAAAATTGTATTTGGGCGGGATATGAATATGAACAAGGTGCGCTAGAATATATATATACTACAAATATATTAAATTCACATAGTCATATTAAAATATTACATACTTCTATTTGTTCAACTTCTATTCCGTTTAGAAATGAAAATATTTTTATTTTTCATTTTATGGCGTCGTCAAATGAACAAAGATTAGAAACTATGAAAAATCTATTAAAATAATTTTTCTTTATTCTTTAATATAAATTGAGTTTCTTCGTTTAAATGATGTATAAAATATTTTTTAAATAAATTAGTTAATGAGTTTTCTAATTCATATAAATCATTATGTATACTTATTGGATCTAATTTACTATATTCATATTTAAATATCGAATCATTATAATTCTTATAATTAATTCTACACAATGCTGAGAAAATTGCTTTAGTTATGTTATAATTACCAAGTAGTACTGGCATTAACATTATTACTGGTTCTTCTACTTTATATCTTTCTCGTTTAATATTAGATTTAAAATTTTTTAGATCTTTATAAAAATGAGGAACTACAAATATTATATGATTTTTAGATATATTATCATCATTTATATGCATATATCTTATATAGCATATAACATTCATTGCTATTATTTAATTTGTATAGTTTTATTCAATTTTTTTTATTTATTTTTTTATAAATTATAATCATTATAAAATACATTATACTAGATTATATAATTATTTCATTTGAATATGGATATTTTAAAAAATAAAGCCGACAAAATACGGTTTAAATTTAAATCTCAATATAAATATAAACCGATTCTTTCAGAAATAATATCTATTATCATTATCTATCTATTTGTTCTTGTTGTTTATTTAGCATTCTGGCTTTTTAATAAAGATACAAATGAAATTTTATGGGTTGGCGCAATTGTCAGCGTTTGTTTAGGTGTATGCATCACTTGGGGCATTAACTATTTAGTAAAACCTGATAATAAAATTTATGTTACAAATGATATTAATGAAATTACTGGTACTAATGAAATTGATGGTGGAAATTGCGACGATGTTAATAAATATTTATCTTCTCGTGCCTTTGATAATAGTGTTTGCGATTTAAATTCTAAATATAATAATACTACTGGCAGATATATAAAACTTAAAGAATCATTAAAATACCATCCTGATAAAAATGCAAACTGTAAAGATAAAGCGCTTGATGTATTTATTGATATTAATGATAAATGTAATAAATTTGTTAATAGTACATCTTCTTATCAATCAAATAATACACCTTCTTATTCAAGCCCAACATCTCCCAATGCCACGCCAACAAATACATATACACCACCAAAAACACAAACACGAGAACCTTCTATTAATTTTAAAACTGCATCCGATTCAACAATTAGAGATTATGCGTCTGTTGGTAACCAAGATGCTTTACGAGAACTTGCTAACAGACAACCTATTAAACACGTTTACACAAAAACACCTGAGCGAACTGATACTAATTTTTGTGCTATTATGTAATTATTTTAAAATTGAATTTTATTTTTTTTAATAATAAATGGAATCCACGACTTTTGATATTGTTTATTTATTAAATGAACGTGGGTGTGCTGAATTCTTAATTAATGGATTTATTAAATCTAAATTCATTAATTTATTAAAAGATACTAATATTAATAATGAATTGTATTTTAATTTGTTAATTTCACTTTCTGAATATTCATTTTGTAATTCGTCAAATTTAAATAATATATTTAATTATGATTATTCTAATGATATTGACTATAACTTTATTAATTCTAATTTAACTAATCATTTAATTAATTCGCCAAAATATAATTATTATTGTAAGATACATTCAAATAATACTAATAATTGTTTAGATTGTTTAGAAAGATATAGAATTATTACTAAAAATTTAATTCCTATTATTAATTATGTTCGCAAAGACCTATGTAGTATTTATTTTATTGATATACTATATGATTTAATTAGATTTGAAAATAATGATGTATATTCTTTAATCACTCATTTATATAATTCTCATAGCGATGGATCAAATTTTAAAAATACTATTAATCAATTTGGTAAAAAAAATATTTTAAAACTATTTAAAATGCTTAATAAACCTTTTCGCAGAATTGATTATAAATTTGTTTTTAAAAAATATTTCCCACTACTTTATCGAGTTTATTTATATTGTGATAAGCACTACATTGATAATAAAGATAATATTTATGATTATATGTTGACAAAAGGACTTTCTCTATTTAAAACTGTTCCAAGTAAATATATTGTTGTTGGATATATTGATAATCAAAAATGCCCTAAGTTAGATATAATTAAAACATATTCTCTTTTAAATTTTAGTAAACATATTAATAAATTTAAAATTGCTTCACACGAACTAGTTGAAGGACTGAATTTTGGATTTTATGAACATCGATTAAATGCTTATAAAAATATTATTGCATTAGATAATATTGAAAAATTAAAATTAAAAAAATTATTTAGTAATTTTAATTTTACTGGCGTTTCAGTATTCTCTGGTGATACAATATTATCTAATCAGTGTATCATTATTGGTTTTCTTAAACAATCAGAAAATACTTTTCAAAATTTTAGATTGGATATTCATATTGATACATTTATTACCAATAATTCTAATTTTGATTATTTACGCTTCATTAAACATTCTAAGTGGAAATAAGTCTACGTTGTTCATATTCTTCTATTTTAATAATTATTAATCCTGTTATTGGCGATGCTAATAATGTTATTGCTATTATATAATATATATTTTTTTCTAAATATTCTGCACCAGTTAGCAACAATATAATTGGTATTACGAAAAACGGCAAAATACATATATTTAGTAGTGCACCAAATATTACACTTTCAAATTTTTTCATTTTTATTTATACTAGTAATTTTTAAACTATATTATAGTATTTTATTTTAATGATCTTTATAAAATGTAAATAAAATAAATCCTGTCACCGGTGCTAAAAATAATACTGCTAAAATTTGATATTTTAGTGTTCTCTCTATTTTTTCCATATATTTACAAGATAACAATGCTACTATTGCCATCCATATAAATAGATTATATAATATTCCAAATAAGCAATATTCTGCATATGTAAAATCATTCATTATTTATATTAGTTAATTTATTTTTTACAAAAAAATAAAAAATTTATTTAACGCTTTATTGAATTTCAGAATTAATTACTTTTGGCACAAATCCATTTGATAATCTACATTCTTCATTTCTATAATTCTTATATTCGTTTATCTTTTCTAATATATCTAATTTAACTTCTCTATTTGCTTTCTTTTGTTCTTTATTAAATTTAATATATAACTCATTTAATAATCTTTCAATCTCTCTTTGCGATTCTTTCTTATATTCTTCATTATCTAATAAATTCTCTTTTAAAAAATCAATACAATCAGTGAATATTAAATTTTTTTCAATTTGTTCGCCTCTAATCTCTGCATTCTTTTCATTTATCTTTCGCAGTAAATTAAATATTTCTTCTAATAATTGTTCATATGAAATTTTATTCCATACTAAATCAGATGTCTCTGGTTCAATTTCTAATATTAAATATTCATATAGTAATTTATCAATCTTTGGAAACATTAATAGTATTTTTAAATTATGATTCTCAGAATTACCAATATTAAAATGTAATTTATCTAAAATAAATATTACTGCCTCTTTAAATAAATGCTCGGCTTTTTGATATTCTGTCATATATTTATTAGTTATTATACTATTATAAATTCCATATATTAACTCGACTGATAAATTTGATACTAAACCTACATTTGTATTATTAAATGTCTTCGTATTTAATGTCAAATTAATTATATTTTGTATGTTCGTCCCATTAATATTTACTTGATTATAATTTCCATATATATTATTTACATTTTTAATATGTTTACTTGTCTCTTCGTGTCTCTTTTTTTTTGATGGCGATGAAAAATTTACATTACATATTTCGCATTTATATTCTGTCTTTGGAATTTCACACGATTTTTTATTTATTAAATGTCTTTTTAATTTAGATGGCACATCAAATACCTTTTCGCATTTTGTACATCTATGTATTGTCATTTTTAAATTTTTAGTTAGTTAACTGACATTTCTATATTATATTACATTATTATATATTTAAATCATTTTAATATATTTTTGAATATATAAAATTAATATAGTGTGTACTTCTCCTTGGGCACTTGCTACCGCTTTTTGGTAAATTTGCCATTTTTGGGCTGTTTTATATTTATTCACTTAATATATAT
>JACCDU010460240.1_pt1 | contig 50995 bp, 39 predicted proteins | sample 7446081 | NCBI WGS metagenome assembly JACCDU01 (sample SAMN15323447, study PRJNA562643) | freshwater metagenome | isolation source: river surface water | place: USA:Blue River Watershed | collected 2017-08-17 | reverse complement strand
GTATCGAAGTCACGTTTCTCCAGAAAGCTTTGCTTCAATACAGTGAATCGAGTGATGCAACATGGCTAGAGATCGCAAAAGTCATTTTAGAGCACGATTGCCCTAGAGAAACTGTCAATCAAAATGGCGATGATGCTCTCTTACTCGTGCTTAAAGAAATTTGTGATATTAAACGTGGTGTGTATGTGCGCGATGCTTCAAGCCCGATGGCGCTTGTTGACTCAGAAATTTATTCACGCTATAAGGCAATGATTGAAATATTTGATCTGATTTTAGAGAAAAATATCTGTATAGTGGATACCGCTCATATCTCAAGTGCTATTCATACCGCAGATTCTTCAATTGTGCATCGCATTGTATCGCGGGAGAAGTGGCAAAGTACGTGTCGTAATAGCCAGATTTCTCAAAATAGAAGTTTCGTCTGTTCTTCATTTCGTTCGACCGCGCCTCGTCTTTTGTATTGGCCTATTTTTGATAGTCCAATTGATTACGCGATCATGTGGTCTTGGCGAAGCTTTCTCAGAGCTCAAACCGATTCTCAGAATCCTCAAGAGGAACATCGTGAAAGCGAAGCTGTCCAAATTTTTAAAAGACTTTTGGAGGCATATCCAAGCTTAGTCAATGATCGAGATCAAGACGGGAACACTCTTTTGCTATGTGCTTTAAATGCTGTTTATATACGGACAATAAGCGAAGATTATGATCAAAAGCATTATGATGCGCAACTGAGCGATAGTATTGCAGTTCTTCAATGTCTTTTGAAAAGAACAGATCTTGATATTCATCTCGCCAATCAGAATAACCAGAATTTTCATGATCTTTTAAACAGATTTCATCAATCGTCTCCAGTGCGCTGTTTTATATCTTATCTGCTGCGGTACACAGGCGCATCAGTTGTGACCAGAGTAGAGCTCTTTGTTGCTGCCCAAAAAGGCGATTTAGACTATCTCTTAAAAGCGATAGAGGGTTTTAATCAGGATGCTGTGCTCATATCGTTTTTTTTGAACTTTAAGGATGAGCGGGGGCGCACAGTCTTACATGTAGCTGCCGAGCAAGGACATCAGGCTTTTGTGCAGACGCTGCTCCAGCAAGTAGACTCTCTTGGTTTCGCTAAGGATCAACATACAAACACTCCATTGCATGTCGCTGCTGCCAATGGGCATTTAGATGTTGTGCATGTATTTCTTCAGTGCCCTTGGCGGTTGGTGCGTCTCACTAATAGTGAAGGACGAACCCCTTTACATATGGCAGCTTTAAATGGGCATTTAAATGTTGTGAAAGTTATTGTGGAAGCTGAGGGGGAATTCATTGATCGGACAGATCAAAATGGGCAAACAGCTGCCATTTTGGCAAAGAAATATGGGCACATTCATGTTGAGCAGTATTTAGTCTCATTGTGTTCGTTGGGTCATTTAACCCCAATTTTAACATTTTCTTCTCGTAAGGATAGTCTATCAGTGCACACAGAGGGCAAGAGTCCAACTGTGGCTTCTGACTCTCTTGCGGACAAACAGAAACTTTCTCATAAAAATTAGACTGAGTGTGAAAGATGCTTAAGAGAGCCTGTATTGACCTTTGAAAGTTGTTTGCCTTGACCATGCAAAAATATGAGTCGAAGTGTGCTGTGGATGGGCGTGCAATCTATATGTCCTTATCAAGTTGACGATGTCTTGTCAGAGAAGTGTATTTAAGAAAATTGAGAAAAGGTATTCAATCGAAGATCGGTGTTTTTATCGGCATGATTGGCATCGAAAATAGAGAAAGTTACGCATAAGCTGTTCATCCATATGTTTTTTTTTGATATCTTGCCTTCCGTTTTCGGATAAAATTATGTTATTATTCATATGTTTCGGCGTTCGATCAGTATTTCAGTGAATCTTGAGTCGATCTATCTCTTCTGCATTATCAATAAGGACCGTATATGACTCAAAATCTAATTTCTAGTGATAACAAGGGTCAGCTGAATTTTATGAGCTCAATCCAACATCTGCTTTTATTAGAGAATACGTTGAAGTTAAAACGGTTGCCTATGCCAGGCTCAAAGTTAGACTGTAATGATGATAAGCAAGTGCGACAGATAAAGAGCGCGATAACGGCGACTCGAGGTCAGTTGGAGGCTCTTGTTAAGGCACTAAATGCTGATTGTTTGAAAGAATTATCATTAGCCAAGATGCGTCAGGAAGAATGGATCTCAGAGGAAACCTTTAAGAAGCTGGATGAGGTTTTGCAAAAGATCAATCAAAATGAAAAGTGGATGGTCAGTAAAACGCAAATTATACGAAGTTGTCAGGCGATTCACAGCTTAAACATGTCAGATGCATGTGTCGATGATAAACAAATCACGGAATCTTTATTGAGAATCCATACTGAGCTCTCACAATTCACTCCTGAGATGCAAGCACGTATGCTGACAGACTTAGCAGACCATATAAATCATAAGCTTTTGGAGTCCTTAAAACACGCCCTTGTCTTATATAATGCAGTTCGCGATTCTAATCTCGAATCTGTCGATAATGTTTTGAAGCAATGCCAGTCGAAACCATGCCTTATTATTTTGAAATATATGGAGCTCGCTTTTGAAAAAGAGGAGATGTTGCCTCGTGCATCTGGCAATGAATGTGCAGATCTGATGCGGTGGTGGATCAGCAAAGGGGTAATACAGAATGTAAAAGCGCCTGAGCAATCTCTTGTAAAGAAGGCTGCTTCGTTGGGGCAACTGAATGTTGTGAAATTCATTTTTAAGCAGCATGATTGGGAGCGAGGTGTTATTGAGATACAAGACATTTTAGAGTCTATCGATAAAGAGAAAGATGCAGACCTATTGTTCTATTTGAGAAGAGAACAATTCATGCGCAATCTAGAAAAAGTACTTCAGTTGAGAGCGGGGACTTTAGACGAGCACAATACGATTCTGACATCGGATAATCTGGTAAAATTTTTTGGAACAGATGTATCTGCGCTTATCAATAAGATTTTCACTGACTGGCAAACGGACAGGCAGGATCAGTTAGAAGGTGTCAATGCGCGGGAATTTGCGAGTGCTCTCGATGATCTCTATTCGCAGTTGCAAAATTATCTGCAGACTCTGTCTCAGTGGCATCCGCATTATTGGTGTATTGCAAATCTTCTTGATATCGATCACGATAAGTGCCGACAAATGCTGGGCCTCTCTTCTCAGGGCAAGACTTTATTACATCAAGCAGCAGAAAATGGCAAAATAGACGAGAGTTTGGAAAAGGAGATTGCGTCTGTTTCAGCTGCTGATGTATATACGTATATAAACTATCGTGATCATCAGAATCAGAGTTCATGGTCTCTAGCTGCTTCGAAAGGGCATGAGAATGTGCTGCAGTGGCTGATAGACAAACATCCACGCATGGAATACGACTTACAGACACATTCTGAATCGATCTTGCATGTTGCTGCTGATTTTAACCGTTTAGGAGTTGTGAAATTTCTGATTGAGCAGAGAAAGCAGAAGAGTGATGTTCAAATAAATGGAGAAACTGCGCTAGATGTGGCGCAAAAAAAGGGTCATACAGATATAGTAAAATATTTGAAAACCATTAAAGCTCTGAATATCTTACAGAACATTGCTTCGAGTTATGTGCAATTACCACAAGACAGTCATGAAAGTGAAAATCAGCAAGGCAGAGATTTGATCGCTACTCTTTTTCCTACAAACGAAATTGATTCTGGCTATCTCAGAGAAAAGCTTGCTAGTGATGAATGGCAGCGGAGATTCGATCAGTGGTCTCCAGCGAAATTGTTGATCGAATATATTTTTTCAGAATCGGTGCAATCGCCAGTCACTGAGCAAGATGCGCAAAAGTACTACGCTAATAGACGGACGCCACTCCATCTTGCAGCACAGGAAAACGATATACAGAAAGTCAAAGATCTGCTGGCTCAAGATAAGCAGAATCTATACCGATGGGTCACTTATTGTGATTCTCAGGGACGTAGCGCATTGCACGTAGCTGCTGCTAATGGCGCTGTAGAGATTCTACGAATGCTTCTTAGTGTAGAAAGCAGCACCGATCGATTAACTGAGCAGACACTTGCCTGTGAGGCGATTAATAACGGTCGCTTAGAGGTCCTTGACTTTCTTGTTAGAGAGCGTAACTGGTGGCATCTTGCAACGGATGAAAATAAAACAACGGCCTTAGGTTTAGCTCAAGCAAAGGGCTCTATGTCAGGAATATGGTATTTGAAAAAACTTATATATATCGATTTCGTAAAGAATTGGCTCATCACAGTACCGGATTTCTTCAGCAGTCTTCACAGAAGGATTTATGATTTTTTTGCGGCTCTCTGGTTAGAGCTGTTAGGTTTTTTGAATTACAATACTGCACAATCCGATGCCTCTGAGAGTTCAAGTGTGATCGATCAGTCTGTGAATGAACAGAAACCAGTCGGTCCGAGCAGATCAAAAATTGTGTATCAGGTCCAGTCTCAACGAGAGCAGTGTTTTAATGAGGAGCGTGCTGATTTCAACAACACCCCTCGTTTGCGCGCAGGCTCATTCTGATATTTTGCAGCTTGACTTGCACAGATGGATGTTCGTTTCTCTGTGCATAGAGTCTTGATTAAGGCAACAGGGAGTGTGATGAGATTTGTTCGATCAGCTCAATTTATGAGAGAGGCGCTTTGGTTTTTCACTTGATTTCGGTGATTCTGTGTACTTAGAGGAGCTTCAGTTTGCTAATGCCCCTTCAGTCCATCTATCTAAGGTACTGAGTGCTTCTAACACAGGTACTCCTGAAAGGAGGTCTAGCTTAAGACAAGCTTGAAAGTATTCATAGAACGCTTGATAAAGTTGATATTCTTGACTAATCACTGCTTGTACAGCCTCTAAAACGTCTGACGTTGTTCGTTGTCCTGCATCAAAACTTGCTTCAGCTGCTTCTAAGTAAACTCGCGCAGAATAAAGACTCTCTTTTTGGGCTTTAATTTGCCGGAACAGGCTTTTTGCTTGTTTGAATGCTAAGTCTTTATTATTTTCAAAATCTAAAAGAGCTTGTTGATAAGCACTTTGCGAGGATTGAACCATATAGCTTTGTTGATTGATTTGAGAGAATGAGCTCGCGCCAGCTGGTGGCGCCCATGAAAGTGAGACTCCACCAGAAATAGAGTGGTAACCATTCGAGATGGCTTGGGATATTGGAGAAACTGTGTATGCGCTGTATGCATTCAGAACAGGGAGTAGGCCGGACTGAATACTTTTTAAAAGATATTTTTGATACGCAACTTGATGCTGCGCGATCAGCACAGAGGCGTGAGTGTTTTCTTGTGTTTTGAGTTGCGGTTTAGGAACCATGAGTGAGCTTTCTAGGTCTTGTAACTGATTGATAGGTGATCCAATAAATGTTTCTAATGCCATCTGTGATTGTGAGAGTCCGAGTTGAGCTTGAATGAGGATGGATTTGGCTTGCGCTAAAGCTGAATTGGCTTCATCAAGATCTGTTTTTGCAACTAATCCAACATCGAAGCGTGCCAAGATATCTTTGTATAAAGATTGATGCATTTCTAATTTTTTTTCAGAAAGCTTTAGATTTTTTTTGTTTTTCAAGACTTGAAAATATCGACTTGCGAGTTCTTGGGTAAAATTTTCTATAAAAAGCTGATACTGATATTCGGCAATTTCTTTACTTTCTTTGGAACTGTAATATCGATAAAAATTTACTGGCGTATATAAAGGAATAGAGACCTGAAGATTCACTTGAGTTTGTTGAAAAGAGATTTGATCAGAACTTAAGATCGATCCGGAACTGGGATGAGTATAGGCACCATGAAATGAAATTCCAGAGCTTTGTGAACCTGTCGCATTTATAGAAGGGAATAAACTCCCAATAGAAACATCAGGATTTAAACGAGAACTTTCGCAAGCGTATTCTTGTGATTTCCAATAAGGGCTTTTTTGGGCTGCGAGTTCAAAGAGGTCTTTTAGAGATGCGCTGTATACAACACTAGTACATAAAATCAAAAAAGCTGCTCGAAGCCAATAAAGCATGTTCATATTTTAAATCGATCCTTTTTTATCAAGTGCAGGTTTTATTATCAAATTCATTTCTTGGTAGCCGCTGATGATGACTTTATCTCCTTTTTTTAAGTGTGCATCTAATGTTCTACGAGCTCGCCAAAAATGCTTGCCAATTTTCACAATTAAAAAAGGACCATCGATATTTTCAATTGTTGCTTCTTGTCCAACTAATGCTTCAAAAGTCTTATTATTGATTAAATCGTTTTGTGCTTTTCCCCATTGAGACGTCCATTTTTTATAAAAAACCAAAAGCACTAAAGCGGAGATCACAAAAAACATGGCAAATGAGCTTGAGAATGTGAAAAATCCGAGCACTGAAAGTAAAGACGTCACGCAGGCTGCAAGCGAGAGAAAGAAAAAAGCAAATGATGCGGGAATAAATAGCTCAAGAACAAGGAAGGTCAGCGCTACCAAGTTCCAAAAAAGATATCCTTCAGACATTACTTGCTCCCTTGGGTCTTAGCACCAATTAACTCCTGAACCATTCCTAAAGTTCCGACGAGTGATTGGCTATCATACGGAATAAAAAGAGTTTTTGCTTGCTCTGATTCTGCGAATTTCGCAAAAACTTTAATGTATTCTTGCCCTAAATAATATTGCAGAGCTTGAGGAGATCCACTTTGTAAGACTGCTGTGAGCTTTTCAGTCGCTACTTTTTCAGCTTCAGCGGAGCGCTCTCTGGCTTCAGCTTCCAAGAATGCGGCAACCTTGAATGCTTCTGCTTCGAGGACCCGACTTTGTTTGACTCCTTCGGCTTTCAGAATCTCGGCTTGTTTGACCCCTTCGGCTTCTAGAATACGAGCGCGTTTTTCACGCTCTGCTTTCATTTGAGCGGCCATAGCAGCTATTAAATCATGAGGTGGATGAATATCTTTAATTTCAACTCGTGTTACTTGAATCCCCCATTCTTCGGTGGCTTCTAAAATAATTCGCAAAAGCTTTTCATTAATCTCATCTCGGTGTGAAAGCATTTGATCGAGATCCATCGATCCTAATGCTGTACGAATATTTGTCATAATAATATTGATGATTGCTTTTTCTAAATGATTGATTTTGTAAGAAGCGAAGGCAGGCTCGATCACTTTGAAAAAACACACTCCATCAACGCGAACCATGGCATTATCTTTAGAAATAACGTCTTGTGAAGGAATGTCTAAAACTCGCTCCATCAAATTGACCTTTGCTCCAATTTTTTCGATGACTGGCACAATCATATGGAGACCAGGTGAGAGTGTTTTGATATATCGACCAAACTTTTCAACAGTGAAAGCATATCCTTGTGGGACGATTACGATAGCTTTGTATAGAACAATCAGGAGCATTAAAGCCAAAATCAAAAAAAGCATCATCATAATAAAAATACAAACCTTGAAGACAAAAGTATTATCCACCATTATGAAATATGAAAGCAGCATTTGCAATTATTATCCCTTTGCTTTTAGTAGGAGATTTTGAGATATGTCTAGAAGATTTTTTAAATGGTTATTGATAGGAACTATAGGCTTAACGAGTGCGCTCAGCTTTGCAAAAACTCTTGGATACAGCCCGGCTGTTAAGCAAGCAAGTCCATCTGTTGTATCTATACAAGCTGAAAGGCAAATACAAGCGCAGTTACCGCCAGTATTGAGTGACCCTTTTTTTAAATATTTTTTTGAAAGCCCCCAAATGGATTTACAACATTTACCCACTGTGCGTGCTTTAGGATCGGGGGTGATTGTTTCAAAAGATGGTCATATTTTAACCAATTATCATGTGATCAAAGATACACAGGAGTTGAGCGTAAAATTGCCTGATGGCCGTGAGTTTACTGGAAAAGTGATAGCGAGCGATCCTCCTTCAGATTTAGGAATTGTCAAAATTGATGGTGTGAATTTACCAGTGGCGCTTATCGGTGACTCAGAGTCATTGGAAGTCGGAGATATTGTTTTAGCGATAGGCAATCCATTTGGTGTTGGACAAACTGTGACGCAAGGTATTGTGAGCGCTTTAGAGCGTAAAAATTTAGGTTTAAATTTATATGAAGGATATATTCAAACCGATGCTGCAATTAATCCTGGAAACTCGGGAGGTGCTTTGATTGATGCAGATGGAAAATTGATAGGAATTAATACAGCTATTTTGAGTCGTAGTGGTGGTAATAATGGGATTGGATTTGCTATTCCTATTTCTTACGCTCAGCAAATCATGACAGAATTGTTAGCCACCGGACAGGTTGAACGAGGATGGATTGGTCTTGTTATGGCTGATTTAAATAAAGATATTCGTGAAAGTTTTGGATATGACGGGAAAGGTGTTTTAGTGCGTGCTGTGTATGCTCGATCTCCAGCAGCTGAAGCAGGAATTTTACCTGGAGACATTATTATTTCTGCAAATAAAAAAACCATGACATATAGTGGAGATTTACGTGAACTCGTGACCTCATCTAAAGCCAAAGACAAAATGATTTTAACAGTGATGAGAAATAAAAAAGAAATGACGTTTGCCCTTATTGTAGGTCGTCGCGATCCCAATGAACTGCCTTAATAGCAGAACGCAGATCTTGAACTTGATTTTTTAAAGGTGCATCAGCGTGAATGATACCTCTGAGGTAGCCTCCGGGTCCTAAAAGGACCCAAGAAGCTGAGTGTTCAATATGCTGTTCTTCTGGGCTGTATTGCCCGATGTAAATAGAAAGTTTTTGAGCAAATGCCTGTGTATTGAGCGTTTCTGATCGCAGACCAATCAAAGATCCTCGATAGCGATTGAGAAAATTTTTCATTTCTAGGAGGGAATCATTTTCTGGATCGATTGAGATAAAATACCCCTGTAAAGGGCAGTCCCTGAGAGCTTCACAGACGCAAGCGAGTTTTTCTGTCATGTGTGGGCAAAATGCCGGACATGATGTATATCCAAAGAAGATTAAGGACCAAGAATCCGATTGCTGATCAGATTCCCAAAATGATTCCATATCCGTTGTGCTAAAAGAGTATCCCCTGACAGGCTCTGTTGAGTTTATGAGAATGCCAGATGGTAGAGATAATGTTTGATGCATTTTCACAGAAAGAGGGGGAGAAGTTTTTGTGATATGATGCGTTAACATCGCAATAGGCAGGATTGCAATCAACATAAAGATGAGAGCAGGAGTAAAAAATTTTTTTTTCATAAGAAAGTTCCGCAGTGATCTAAGAGAATCAGAAAAAATATTGCATACAGATAGGCAATCGAAAATTTAAAGCTTTGCCAGCTCATTTTTTTCTGATCGAAAAAAAGAGCGCTATTGATTAACAGATATAGAACATTTAAAGAGAGTTGAGCATAAAAAAAGACTGTAGAATGCGACCCTGAAATGAAAATCAATAAACCAATGGGAAATAAAAGACAGGTATAGCACCAAGACATCAAGGCGGTAAATTGAGTCCCATGCGTGACTGGGAGCATCGGAATTCCAGATCGTTGATAATCTTCTATTCGTGCGATGGCTAAAGCCCAAAAATGAGGTGGAGTCCATATGAAAATCAAAGCGACGAGCAATAATGGATATGAGTCGATAGAATTTGTCACAGAGACCCAGCCCAGCAAAGGAGGCAGAGCTCCTGAGATTCCTCCCCATACAATATTTTGTGGGCTAGATTTTTTTAAAAATACTGTATAAATGTAACCGTATCCTACTGTGCCAGATAGAGTGAGTATGAGTGTCAAAAAATTAGAAGCAAATACAAGAAGCAGTCCGCCAACTATGAAAAAAGACCACAGACCAAATAGGGCCTGCGAGGTCGATATTTTGTTTTGAACTAGGGGCCGGTGCTGAGTTCTTTTCATTTTCTTGTCAATAGGCATATCGATCAGTTGATTCATAATCGCACCAGAAGCAGCCATACAATAGATGCCTAAAAGAGTGATGAGATTTGAAATAGAGAGCATCACAGTATGTTGAGCGGTACAAATCCCAACATATGCTGTACTCATCATTAACAAAATCACCTTTGTTTTTGTCAGAACAATCCATTCAGACCAGAGTGTGTTCATAAGATCCTTTTTGTTTTGTTCCTATAGAAAGGTGAATCAGAATAAAAAAAGTTCCGATTATTGCGGCGCTCAGGTTGTGTATCACTGCCAGAAAGAGAGGGAGCTTAAAAAAGACTAAAGAGATTCCAATGAAAATTTGTATCAAAATCGATAGCCCTAAAAGATCGAGAAGAAGCTTGATGGAATAGAGTTCTACATGATTTTTATAGATCTGATTACGTGTGATCCATGTTCTCACTAATAGGATCAGAGCATTGAGATGGTGAGCCCATTGCAGCGAAGCTTTTTCTGGAATAGAAAACCAAGAAAGGGGAGAGTGATCGTAAAGTTGCTCTGGCAAAGAAGATAAAGCGGAAGAGAAAGCCCTAAAAGATGCGGATGGGCAAAAAAATGGATACGGACAAGAGAGCGCTGCATAATTTGTACTGACCAGTACTCCTAAGATCAGTTGTAAAATATAAATGGCTGTGAGGATATATAAAGAGCGATGTACATCAGTCGCAGGTTGCCAGGAATTTTTTTTCTCTATATCACTTTTAGCGAGTAAGGTGACAAGAAGCATAGCGCCAAAAAAATGTGAACTGACAACAATAGGTTGAAGTTTGAGAGTGACGGTCCACATACCAAGAGCTGCTTGAAGACACAGTGCTATCAGCAAAAAACAAGCTAATAAAATGCGGTTTTTTCTTGCTAATGTGATGGCTCTCATAAGGATACCGCAGCCTAGGAGCCCTGCCGCGTATCTATGGATCATTTCTATCCATGCTTCTAAATATGCCGCAGATGAGAGGCCTGAAAGAGCTGTATGATCTGGAATCCAGTTTCCATAACATGCTGGCCAATCTGGGCAACCTAATCCAGCGTCCATCAAGCGTGTGAAACCTCCAAGGCCAATCACAAATAGAGACCAGAAAATTAACAGAGATGTTGATTTTGAATAATTCATCATAATAGTTCTTACCTTGAAAAAATTTTTTTCAAATCTTTGATCATGGATTTGGGGGGGGTGTTGGGTTCGAAATAGATGGCTAAATATCCTTGTGGATTGATGACTAAAATTGATCCAGCTTCGAGCTGGAGTGTGTTTATGAAAGGATATAATTCAATCTGATTGATGTTAATCAGTTCTGTATCAATAAGAGTTTTTTGAAAGAGTTTTTCTAAATAATGAATATGTGAAGGGGCTAAGGACGTAAAATGGTCATCTTCGATTGCAATCAGCTGCCAGGATTGTGTGCTTTGAGGAGATCTGTCAATTTGGATCTGTTGTATTGGAAATTTCCCAACAGATTCTGTTTGAAGAGATATCCATTCGTGCTTGAGAGCCCAATGGCAGATCCAAGCTATGAGAAATGGAAAAAGCAATGATAAAAAAAATGCTATGAAAACGACGGCTGAACGAGACATAATCTTACAATTGTAAGCGCAATTAGATTCAGACTATCACAATTTTTTTTGTGAAGAATGTTTAGAAGGGACATAAAAATGTATCACTTAATAACAGTAGCTATTGGCGATGAAATTGTCTCGGGACAGTCGATGAATACAAACGCCGGATGGCTTGCAGAAAAATGGATCGGTTTTGGTGGCTTAGTAGAGCAGCATTTTATGATTCGAGATGATGTGCAATCGTTTTTCAAAATCATAGACAGTATTACAGCATGTTCAGAACATAAGTATTGTGTGCTGTGTATCGGGGGGCTCGGTCCTACGAGCGATGACAAAACGCGCGATATGGCAGCTTTGTATTTTAAAAAAGATATGTTGGTAGCGCAGTCTTGGGTGGAATATTTGATATCCAATTATCCTGGAATTGATCGGGGTCTTTTGGAGAGACAGTCTTTTTGCTTCGATCCTGCTGATGTGATTCCAAATCCTTATGGAACAGCGTTGCCTTTTATTTTTTATCAAAAAGAGCATATTTTCCTTTTTCTTCCTGGCGTCCCTAAAGAGTGTTTGGGTGCCGCAGAGATTTTTTTTTCCAAGTACAGGCATATCTTGTTTGAGGGAGATAAGAGAGTGTATACGGAAAGTGTGTGTTTTTTTCATCTTTCAGAGCGTGCGCTTGATCATGAGCTGAGCTCTTTGAAAGAACGCTGTGCGTTTAACAATCTGGGATGGGGTTTATATCCTCAGGAAGGATTTGTACGAGTGAGCGTCAAATCATATGATAAAAATGTTCTCTATCAAGCTACCGCTATGTTAAAAGCCAAATATAAGAAATTTGTTCTAGAGCATCATGATCACGATTATGGTGCCTTGCATATACAAAAAAAATGTCGTTTTTTTATAGATGAGAAGATCACCTGTGGTTTGATATCTTCTCAGCTCTCTCTCACTTATCCCTTTTTACGTAAAGTATGTGATTTTCACTTATCTCTCGATCCTTTTGTGATGCCCACTGGAGAAACGTTTGTTTGTTTACAAAAAGACGAAAATGATTCGCATGATCTTTTAGAGTTCTATCAAAATGAATCATTGGTTTCAAGAATTAGGCTTCTGAAGAAAAAGAGCTTGAGTTTCAGACAAAATAAAATTTTTTATTGTTTTTTAGGATTTGTAGAAAATATCCTTTTTAGGCAGGATTTCTTGTGGATAGATGAAACAGAGATCTGTTCTGTTTAAAAGACCGTTATAGAGCTTTTTTTTAACAAGTTCGAGTAAATTTTTTGAGAAATCGAGTTGGTCTGAACATCGGCAGAGCAAGAAAAGGTTTTGGATAAAAATTTTCGTATAGTCTGTCTGAGACGATAGGAGAAGTGAGAGATGAATAGAGTCTTTCGCTACAGATCGCACAGAGGATGAGCCCTATCGGGAAAAAATAGGTTTGCAAAATGATGGGGACATTGCATCCTTTTTTGCAGGCATGATTATTTTCACATCATTTTTATTCTCCGCGTCTCATGATCGTGAGACTTTGATCTCCTCTCAATTGTGCGTGTTTGGCTTGGTATTGAGCTCGCTCAGTAGTGTTTTTTTTCAAATCTATTTGAGTCTTTTGTTGTATATTTTGAATTCCTCTTATTTTTTCAAAATGATAGTGCATTTTTTTCTCAATTCGTGTTAGGATAAGTGGTTTGATTTTTAGTTCTACTAGAGGGTTTTTGTGTCATTAATCAGTAAGTTAGCGTGGTTTTTTTGGCCTGTAGAGACTAAGGAGCAAAAAAAGACTTTTTTTATGCTCTTGGTTTTGTTTTTTGTTTCATTTGTCTATAGTATTTTGCGGACTTTAAAGATTACCATTCTTTTGGCCGATCCGACTCTGCCGAGTCAAGCTGTCTCTTATTTAAAAATTTTTGGTATTATGCCGGCAGCTTTGGTTTTTACCTGGCTTGCTATACGTATGCAGAGCTTGTATGGACAAAAAATGACCTTTTTGGGAATGAATTTTCTTTTTGCGACTCTTTTCGCGATTTTGGCGCTCTATATTTTGCCATATCAAGATTTTTATCGATTACATTTTTCTGGAACCCACGAGTTAATAGCCCTTGTAAATTCTTGGTATATAACAGTTTTTTACGTAGCTGCTGAAATGTGGTCCTCGATCATGCTGAATATGCTCTGTTGGGGCATTATTATTGAGGTGACCGATCTAAAAGATTCTAAACGTTTATACGGCCTCTTTTCGTTAGCTGGAAATTTGGCAACTTATGCAGCTGGATTGTGGGGGAGTTCAACGATTGATAATCAAATTCGTTATTTTTATAACCTGGCAGATCATGCGATTCCGACATGGGAGCAATCTCTTTTTTTCCAAATGGTTGTTTTGTGGGGAGTGCAGGCTGTGATTGCACTGTGTTTTCAAATCGCTATCTCTTCTCAAAAAATTGAGCATCAAAAAGTTTTAAATAAAAAAGTGCGTCTGGGATTTTGGAAATCAATAGAAATTGCTTTGAAAAATCCGATTATTCGTAATGTCTCTTTAATGATGATTAGTTTTAATATTGTCTATCATTTGGTCGATGTGATTCATAATGATTCTGTGCGTATGGTTTTTGCAGGAAGTCCAAAAGCGATGAACTCTTATTTGAATTTGGTTGGGAAATATTTGGGTATTTATGCTGTCGTGTTTTCTTGGCTTCTCTCCGGCTCTTTTGTTAGACGCTTTGGTGTATTTGCATCTTTGCTTTTTACTCCCATTTTATGGTCTTTTTTGAGTGTGTTAGATGTGCTTTCTACAGCGCAAATTATCCCAAGTATCGCTTTTAATTGGGCTGCCGTTGCCGTGCCAATGTCTTTACTGTCTTTTTCACTGATTTTATCAGTTGGGAGAGCGGCAAAGTTTACTATCTTTGATACTGCAAAAGAAATGTCTTTTCTTTCTTTATCTTTGGAAGATAAGCGCTTAGGTAAGGCTTCGGTTGATGGACTGACTTCTCGTTTAGGTAAAAGCGGCGGGGCCTGGATTGTGATTATCACTTTGTCCCATTTTGGCAGCATTGCTGCATCTATTTTCCCTTTAAAAGTAGCGATTTTCTTAGCATATGGACTTTGGTTTGGTTCCATTTTTTCTTTAGTGAGATCTTTGCCTCAAGACAATGAGCCTGGGCGTTCAGTGGGTCATTTTTCAAAAAATTCAGAGCAATTAGCATGATTGTTTTTCATCAGGCCTCCATTCAAAGCCCCGATCATCAAGACTTATTTTTCATTGAAAAGTTTGTTCTTGATAAGGGGCATCGATATGGTCTAATTGGACCAAATGGAAGTGGTAAAACAACATTTTTTTCTCAGTGTGCAAAACTGCCCTCTGTGCTTTTATGTCCCCAGAAAATTCCAGCTCCTATGCAACAGATGAGTTGGAATGATGCTGTAGCATCTTTGGAGGGAATTTTTGATTATGATGGTTTTTATCAAACGCTGGAGCTTTTTGAAATCCCGGCAGATTGTCTGATTGGAACGCTTTCCGGTGGGCAGCAAAGAATTGGTCTTTTAGCTTGGACCTTATTTCAGCATGCTAATCATTATCTTTTAGATGAGCCCACAAATCATTTAGATCTGAAAGGAATTTTATGGCTTGAGGATTATTTGTCTAAAAATGAGCATTCTATCTTAATTATTAGCCATGATCGGGCATTTCTTGATAAGGTTGTGAGTGGATATTGGGCTATTTATGATAAAAAAATGCGTTTTTATCCAGGGCAATTTGAAGATTTCCTATTAAAACGAGAACAAGAAGAGGCCACTTTGGCCCAAGAAAGAACAAAAAAAGTCATTTCTTTAGCACAGGAAGAGCGTTATCGTGAAAGGGGTGTGACTGCGCGCAGAAAGCGCAATCAAAAAAGGGTGCAAAGATTGTATGATTTGAGAGCCGAGCTTTCTGCTACACAAGCTTCCTCTTCAAAAATGCGTTTAGATCTTGTTGAGTTTCAAAACAAAGGGCATAAAGCACAACGATTGATTGAGATAAAAAATTATAACCTTTTTGACTCATCAACACGGCAGAATTTTACTGCGACATTGACACGTGCTGATCGTATTGCTCTTGTAGGACCCAATGGCTGTGGAAAAACGACTTTTTTAAAGGGGATTTTAAATCCAGACGACGAACAAGTTATTTTTTGCCGTTCTTTAAAAGTCGCATACATTGATCAGCAAAGACGTTACGATCCTGAAAAAACGCTTCTTCAACATTTATCTATCGATCCACATCAGATGACGATTGAGACGCCGCAAGGCGAGCAGCAGGTGCATCCGGCCGTGTATTTGCAAAGATTTGGATTTTTACCTGATGATTTAACGACTCCCTACGGGCAGCTTTCAGGTGGGCAGCAAATGAAAATGGCCTTAGCCCTGTCTTTTGTCAATTATCCTGATGTTTTGGTTTTAGATGAGCCTACAAATGATTTAGATCAAGAAAGCTTAGAAGACTTAGCAGATTGGCTAGGAGATTATCAGGGACTTGTGTTATTTGTCAGTCATGATCGATATTTTATTGATCAATGTGCAACAGCGACATGGTATTGGACTGCAGCCGGTTTGATTGCCCATAGTGGCGGTGTCGATGCAGACTTATTGAATAAAACCCTCTCTTTTCGCAGAACGCAACTTCATCTGCAAGAACCTTCTGGTCGTTCAGTGCTGACATCGAAATCAAAGTCTGAGTGTGAAGCAAAACTTTTAGTGAAGGAGCTTGCAAAAATCGAGAAAGAACTTGATAAGTTAGAAAATGAGATCAAAAAGATTGATATCCTTTTAAGCCAGGCTTATGAAAACTCAAACCAAGATAGTGCTATCAAGACGCTTTTAGGGTCGCGATCAAGCGTACAAAAACAGCTTGATGCCTTATGGGAGGAGTGGGAGCATAAATCGTCTATACAATAAAAAGCATCTCTTATGCTGTAATGCAAAAGAGATGCTCAAAGGATCATGCGATCTTGAAGAAGGTTTTTAATTCTTGTGGGCCTTGTTGCTAAAGGTGAGCGTACCTGGCTCAGCCTGTTTTTCATTCGCATGCAGACCAAAAAATTGTTTGATCTTGTCAGTCGTAGAGTTGATACTGGGATGAGTTTCGGGAAAGCTCGTCCAAACAATATAAAATGGAACATACATCAGTTCGATAATCGCGTGTCCTGTCATTTTTCCAACAGAAGGGGCTCCAAAAGCTTCATTACGTACCCAAAAATCACTCGATGATTTTTCAGGTAAAGCTGCATTAATAAAAGCGCCTACTCGGGGCAATTGATCTCGTTTGAAGCCAGTGAGTCCCTCTGTGCTTGCAACGACTACCCCTGTTACAAAGCTCAGCCCTAACATGGGCATCATTGCCAAATATAAGCAGTTTCTTAAAATATGATTGTTTAAAAAAGCTCTCATAGGGGCGGCGATAGAGCCTAAAAAGTGATAGCGAAAGCTTGCCGCATTCAGATCGGGTGACAGGGCGAGCCGATAAATTAGTGTAGATAGAAACGCGAGAGTCAGTAACACTTTTAAAACCGCGAGGAACGCAGCGATAATGGTGCTATAGGCGAGTACAGCAAAAATGACCAGTGCAGCAATTTTCAAAGCGAGCATGCCGCCAAATTGGAGCGTGTTATAGAGATCTTGACTCGTTGCTGTGGGTTTTTTTGGTTTTTGATCCATAGTATAAAATCCATGAATTTAGAGGAAGGATACTCTTTAAATAGGATAGATTTTGAAAATAAATGTAAATTTTTTGAAGTTTGGAAAAAATATTTAAGAAAATTGAATTTGATTAAAAAATAAAAAATGTCACAAATCTTGGGCTAAAAAAAATAATCTCTTTGTTTGAGCAAAGAGATTATTTTGATTGAATTTGGTATTTAAAATCTTATGGAGCTTTGCCTTGTATCAGATAGGCTTAGGAACCACTCCAGTTTTTTAAAGTGTTTTCTAAGGTTTTCCAGATGTTCTTCCCATAGTAGTCTTCAATAAAAGAACATGTTCCTGCCCATAAAGATTGAAAAAGTTTTACAGGCCCATGTCTTGGCTCGAGAATCGAGGATCTGAATTCTGCAAAATGCTTATTAATCAGAAGCACGTACAAAATTAAAAGCGATATTGTGATTTTGATTATTGGGATCAGGAGATTCAAAATCGCTGCTGCAAATTTGCCAGCCAAAAATAATATAAACAGTGTTACAGAAATTACGACAAAAGAGCGGATATATGCAACAATTCTGTAATTTAAAGGCAGGGAGCTCCATTCTTGAGTTTCATGCGCGTTTGAATCATGTGTAGATTTTTTAGACATCAGTAAAAATCCTCTGTTAGATCTAGTAGTCTTGATTCTAATATAGTGTAATATATGAAAAAAGATGGGTTTTTGATATGAATTTTTTAGATAAAATTATATGATTGATTATTTAAACATGCTGCTCCTTTTATCTTCAGTGGTTATATTACCGCTGATTCATCAAGTTTTGTATAAGGTTACTATTCTTTTTACAAATAGCACTGCTCTTGTGTTGCTGTGCGGTCAAAGTTGGATAGCATTTTTTTTCTTGGTGTTTTTGGTGCGTCCTTGGGAAAAAAGGGAATTCTGTAAATTTTCCTTGAAATATAGAATGTTGCTTTTTTTGAGAAGCCTGATTGCTATTAGTGCGCATTTGTTATGGATCTATTCTTTAAATCATTTTTCTTTTTTTTATACAAACTTGGCTTCGTATGCCATAGGTTCGGGCTTGGCTCTTTTCAGTATCGTGTTTCTAGAGTCATGCCAATGGTATAAAATTTTAGGCTTAGTCTGGTTCGCTTATGTCGGCCTTTATAGATATACAGTGCATGACTATTTTATTCTGTTTCAGCAGGGTGCTCCGTTTTTCGCAGCGGTGTTATTTTCTCTTTCTTCTTTGCTGGCGAAAGTATCGATTCGTTTTTGCCCTATTGAGGACATGGCTTGTCTGTTGCTATGGGATATGTCTTGGGTGTGCCTGTTATTGCTTTTCTATGAGCGTGGCGCTGATATTGTCTCGATACATTTTTTCGACAGCACCGCCTGGATGCTGGTTGTCTTATTGGGGCTTTCTTATGCAGTGATTCACCTGCTGATGATGTTCACTTACAGAGAAAATCATCTGAGCACAATCATTTTTCTCAAGCCTCTTAGAAGCCTCTTTGGATTCTTTGTTGATCAATCACTTCACTTCGATCCTGTGCTTTACAATATTCCGATGATTCTGTGTCTTTTTATTGGGGGGGCAGGTATGTCCTTTTTAGCGTATTTTCACCCGAAAAAGTCCAAGTTTTTCTAAAACGAGAAGCAAGGCACAATATGGACCGGAGCTGAAACCCCTCGATCCATGATGGAGAGAAAAGCCTTGGCCATTTTCGAGAAATCCAAATTTTGGTAAATATTGAGGATTTTGAGAGCGAAATCCGCAGAAAAAATCGGATGTTGGGCGAGTCCATGTATAATCACAGTGCTGATGTGACGGCATTGACCAAGTCCTATTGTTTTGCAAAAACAGAGTACCTTTGGATAATGATCGTTGTGCAAAAGATTGATGATAGTAGGAGCTTGCCCACGCGTGAGCGTAAAAATCAGCAGATATGATATCTTTTTCTTGCATCACTCTGAGCTTAGTTTGACTCATTTTTTGCAGATGCTTTAAAAGATCAAAGCCATTGGCTCGAATGCCCTGATGATATGTAACTGTTTTTTCTTCGAGCGAAAAAAAATCACGACAGCCACAGAGAAAAATACGTTCCAAACGTTCATCTTCGCGTGATTGTTTATCTCGCTGAGCTGTAAATTGCTCTTCAATCCATGTTGGTGCAAGTTGCCTATAAAAAATTCCACTAAAGATATAAGATTTTAAATTGAAAGCAGTGTATTCATCGTAGGTTTGATGAAAGCGTGGTTGGGTGTAAATCCATGGCGCCTCAGAAGCACAGGGAGCATTAGGAACATAAAAATTTTCGCTTTTATAGCCAAAAAAGTTTAAGAAATAAGCCACACTTGTCCCTGCGATTCCATGACCAATCAGTGAAAATACATGTTCTTTGCTTAAAGGAGCTGTGAGTGGCGGTGTTTTTTGCCCTTCTAATCGACCGGAGATGCAGTGTTTTTTATGATGAAAGCCCTTTTGACGCTGAATGCTCCAACCGAGTGTACTGAGCCGGTCACGAATATGAGAAGCAGCAGTGAATGAGGTTAACGATGCTCCCTCTTGCGAATGATTTGTGACAAGAGAGAGGAGTTCAGCAGACCAGGCAGAAGGATTTTTAGCAGGAGAAAAGCCATCAAGCATCCAATGATCGGCCTGAAACTCGTACGATTCTAAAAGGTCCGAGGCTTCCCCTACTAGGAGTATTAAAATGACATCATCCGTTAAGAGCGGGCAGAGATTCAGGCCAGGTGTCAATCCATGATAAATAGAAAGGAGAGCAGAAATTGAATCTCCAAGCGCTTGCGTCCATGGCTGAAGACTGTGTTTTAAATCGTTAGGGCTTAAGGGAGATTTTTCTATTGAGATGTAAATCAGTTTTTGACCATTCTTTTTCTTTTTTCTCCACAGATCTAAAGTGGCGCAAAAAGACAGACCGGTGCCAAATCCAATTTCACCGATCACTCTCCAGGCTTTCATATTATCAAACAGACGATTTTGATTCAGGTAAACGTAAATACGCTCGTCCAGGCCCTTGCCTTGACCCATGTAATAAAAATCGTCTGTTTCAGGATGAAAGGGAGTGTCATTTTTCAAGCTGAGTGTTTTATAGAGAGAACACAGAGTAGATTCAATAGATTGTGGCATAGATCCCGATATTTGAAGAAAAAACTAAGTTCAGGCCTATGCTAAACTAAAAACAGGATTTTCCATAGAGTTTTTCTATCATGCGGTTTAGCTTTTTTTCTTTTGTGTTGCTTTTAGCAATAGGTGTCATGGATGCAGCAGCACCCAAGAGAGTCATGATTGTTGCCGATAATATTGGAGATTACTTAAAAAAAACCTCTTCCCCTGTAAAAAAAGCCCAAGGCGTTAATATTATCATTCGTTCTGGGACAACAGAGCGTGCCCTTGAAATGCTCTCTCACAAAGAGACAGATATTGCTGCTATTACTCGAGATTTAACAGAAGATGAGAAAAAATTATATCCTTCTTTTTCTCAAGAGCCTATAGCATCAGATGCACTGGTTTTTGTGGTGCACACATCGAATCCTATTGAAAATTTGAGCCGTGAAGATATTGAAAAAATTTACGGACAAAACGGCCTCACATGGGAATCTTTTATTGGAAGTGAACATTCTTTAAGCAAAAAGATTATCCAGCCAATGTCACGGACATCTGAAAACGGCTCTTTTAAAGCCTTTAGCCGTTATTTCCGTTTTGCGAGTATTGAAGAGAAAAAAAATGGCTTGATTTTTAATCAATATCCTAATCAAAAAAATGCTAAAGTTGTTTCCACAGTGATGACCGATGATGCTGTTGTTGCTCAGCTAGCTGTGCGACCTGAGGCGATTGCGTATATTTCTTTGACCTCATTAAAAAAATATGTAGACGGAAAAGATTTTAAAATAGTGAGCTTTTCTAAAGTGAAGCCCTCTGTGCAAACAACATTTAATCGTCAGTATATGCTGACTTATCGTTTGAATTTTGTATATAGTGGTGAGCTAGACGAGGCCGGTCGATTGTATAGAGATTGGATTCTCGATGCTGAGGGGCAGGATTTATTCAGAGATGTTGGTTTTGCACCTATCAATCTTAAAACAAAAATCATACAAACAACATCGTCTTTAACACAATTCAGACGATTTTGAAGTTCTTCTTCGTTGTTGATTTTATTTATGATAAAATGATCGCATTTAAAAATTTTTTAAAGATAGGCGTAAAAAAAGTCTCTGTGAGTTAATACAGTGCTTTTTGCGAAGGAAGGTCCCATGCGGAAAGAATATAATGCTCTCAGTTTTTTTAAAAAGATGGTTTATCCTTTTGGACATCTTGTATTTATTCAGATGCTGATCATTTCTATTTGGTCATTTGATGTTTCTTTTCGTCCGTACATCATTAAACTCATGGTTGATACTGTGAGTGGTGCCGAGGGAAATCTGGGATCGATTGGACATGAGCTGAGTTATTTGATGACCATTTACTTGGGGATGTCGCTTTTTTTATCTCTTATCTTTCGAGGATATAATTATCTCTCTTTAATTGTACGTCCAGGTCTAAAAGCAGCGGTTGGGCAATATGCTGTTGATCGCTTTGTGCAGCATTCTCAAGCTTTTTATAATCATCATCTTCCAGGAGCTATTGTTAACAAAGTGAAAGATCTCACAGCAGCTATTCCTGAGTTGCTGGCTTTGGTTGTTGATCAGCTTTTACCCACCCTTTTGACAGTCTTGATTGCTTTGGGCTTTTTAGCCTCAGTACACGTTTATTTTGCTATGGCATTGGCGTTATGGATTGTTTGCTATATCTCAGCCTCCATTTATTTTGCTCAGCAATCTCAATCATTAAGTCGTAATACAGCTGAAAGTCGTTCCAAATTAAGCGGGTATTATGTGGATCTCTTTTCTAATATTTTGACTGTGCGTCTTTTTTCTGCATATCGCATCGAGAAAGCAAACACTGCCCATTATCTTTCCCAATTTGTTGCGGCAGAACGGAAAAAAGATCGGTTTTTTTTAAAAATGTTTTTCTTTCAGGGCATGAGTTTTTTGTTTTATCAAGCAATATCTCTTATGATGCTACGATATGGGTTAATGAATGGAACCTTTTCCTCAGGTGATTTTACTTTAATCTTATCAATCAATATTGAAGTGATACAAATGCTTTGGCTCTTTTCTCGAGATATTGGTGAGTTTGCTCTTAATTTTGGGATTATTGATCAGGCTTTGCAAAGTCTTGATCAGCCACAGGACGTCGTAGATCAGGGCCATTCTCCAGACTTGCAAATGCAAGCAGGGCATATTAGTTATAAGCAAGTGGGTTTTCAGCACATGAAAGATCAGGAGCTTTTTGAAAATCTTTCAGTAGAAATTCCTCCGAAGCAAAAAGTTGGATTAGTGGGCTTTTCAGGAAGTGGAAAAACAACTTTTGTTCAGCTTTTACTGCGTCTTTACGATATAGATAGTGGGAGTATCGAAATTGATGGTCAATCCATTACTGAAATCACACAATCTTCTTTAAGAGAGGCAGTGAGTTTTATTCCACAAGAGCCTGGGCTGTTCCATCGCAGCATTCGTGAAAACTTAATTTACGGTCGTACTCAAAGTTCGGATGAAGAAATTATTGAGGTCTCTAAAAAAGCCAAAGCACATGATTTTATTATGAGTTTACCCTTGGGCTATGAAACTGTTCTTGGTGACGGGGTCAGGCTTTCTGGGGGTCAGCGACAAAGATTGGCAATTGCACGTGCGATGTTAAAAAATGCCCCAATCTTAGTTTTGGATGAGGCAACATCGCAATTAGACTCTATTACGGAAAAAGAAATTCAAGAAGCTATAGAAACACTCATGGAAGATAAAACCACCCTTGTGATTGCCCATCGTCTCAGCACTTTAAAGAAAATGAATCGTATTTTGGTTTTTGAGGATGGCAAGATTGTACAGGACGGTACACATGATGATTTGATTTCTCAAGCAGGGCTTTACAAGGATTTATGGATGATGCAAATGGAGTCGTAAAGACATGCCCCAGAAAAACAAAGTTATTTCAGAAGGTTTTTGGCCACATCAGCTGCACGGAATTTCTCAATGGGGGCGTTCTTTTTTTAGCTGCCGTAAAATTCATTTTAAAAATCGCTCACGTTTTTTTATGCAGCACCCAGATTCTCAAAAACGTCTCTTGGTGATTGTGTTGCCTGGTGTGGGCGGTTCATTTTCCCAATTTTTTTTGTTAAATAAATATTTGATTGAAAACTGTCCAATTGATTTGTTGTATTTGCAGCCCAAGTGGGGTCAGACACTGCAGGAGCAAAGTATTGAGTTGCGACAATGGATTGAAGCGACTTTGCCAATATATCAGAAATATATAGCGATTGGTCATTCTCGCGGAGGTTTGCTTGGACATGCACTTTTCAACCAAAGTTTTTTTTCTCAACATACTAGAGCTCTGATTACACTCGCAACTCCTTGGCAACGTCCTGATTTAGATAATAAAAGTTTAAGAACTTTTTTATATAAAAATAAACGTTATCGCTATTTAGCTGCTTTTTTACGTTGGTCACCAGCTGCACTGGATGAAATCTTTTCCGGGCACGCAGCATCACGATACCCCATTTATTGTGTAACAAGTCGCTATGACCCAATTGTGGGCGCTGAACTCTATCAAAAAACACAGTGTGTAGAAACTATATCTGTATCTGCGAGTCATATGAGCATGCCATTTGAACAAAAAGTGTTCGAGACCTGTGAAAAAATTATTGCAACTTTTTTGATTGTGTGATTTCGGTAAAAGCTCTCATTTTTGAGTAGAATTTTCAGTGAGATGGTCATTTTTGGGCAGAAATTTTTTAAGCATGTGACAGCTTTATTCATGTAAAAAATTTCTGTGTGGCGCAAGGACAGTGTTATGTGTTTCAAATTTCAAAAAATATTTTTTTCTCTGAGACATTTATAGTATCTATTTTTCAATAGATGATTGCTACTGCGAAGTGAAATTGGTACGATCTTTAATAGATTTCATAACACTCTGAGTAAATTGATTATGGCCGCCCCATCTATGGAAGATCTCGTTTCTCTATGCAAACGTAGAGGGTTCATTTATCCTTCAAGCGCTCTTTATGGCGGATTGAAAGGTTTTTTTGATTTTGGACCTTTAGGGGTCGAGCTGAAAAACAACCTGAAAAAAAGTTGGTGGAATGCGATGATTTATGAAAGAGATGATATTGTGGGCTTAGATAGCGCAACAATTATGCATGGAGATGTATTTACATATTCAGGGCACTTGAAAACATTTAGCGATCCCCTTGTCGATTGTAAGGTGTGTCGTAGTCGTTGGCGTGCCGATCATTTAAAAAATGGACAATGCCCAGGCTGTGGTAGTCATGACTTGACAGATCCTCGTCCATTTAATCTCATGATGAAAACCACATTAGGCCCCATTGATGACCCGTCTGCTGTAGCTTATATGCGGCCAGAAACAGCACAGGGAATTTTTTTGAATTTTAAGCATGTTTATGATTCGATGAATCCCAAATTACCTTTTGGAATTGCGCAAATTGGGAAATCTTATCGCAATGAAATCACACCCCGACATTTCATTTTTCGAGTCAGAGAATTTGAGCAAATGGAGCTGGAGTATTTTGTCAGACCAGGCGAAGATGATAAAACTCATGCCTATTGGGTTGACCAAAGACGGCAATGGTGGGTTGAGCAGGGCCTAGATCCATTAAAGTTACATTCTTTCTCACAGCCAAAAGAAGAATTATCACATTATTCGAAAGCGACTGTAGACTTACTCTATGAATTTCCTCATGGAGCAGAAGAGCTCGAAGGTATTGCCAATCGCACAGATTTTGATCTCGGCAGTCATACAAAAGATCAAGAGTCACTTAAAATTGATGCCAAAGTAGAAAAAAATCTTCATGCTGTGCAACGATTGGCTATCAAAGAAGCGACAGATCAAGAGTGGATTGTGCCTTATGTTATTGAGCCTTCCGCAGGAGTTGAGCGAGGTGTTTTGGCTATTTTACATGAAGCTTATACTGAAGAAACTCTATCTAATGGGGAAAAGCGCTTGGTCTTAAAGCTGAAACCTCATTTAGCACCTATCAAAGTCGCGGTCATCCCTTTGCTCAAAAACAACCCTGTTCTCGTGAACTGTGCCCAAGCGCTGGTGAGCAAATTAAAAAGATTGCATCTAGGATGGGTCGTATATGAATCGACTTCATCGATTGGCAAATCTTATCGAAGACATGATGAAATTGGAACTCCCTTTTGTCTGACAGTTGATTTTGACACGATCAGTCAAAGCGACAATCTCGAACAGCATCGAACAGTCACAATTCGATATCGAGATACCTGCGCACAAGAGCGTATTGCTCTTGAAGACGTTCCTCAAAAAATAGCCTTATTATTGCAAAACTTTGGAGATGCAGCATATGATTGACTTGCAAACAGATCTCGAAAATCGCGGATTAATTTACCAGTCTAATCATGCGCAAGAGGCCTATGCATATGCTCAGATGGGCAGACAAGTCGCTTATGCAGGGTTTGATTGTACAGCACCATCATTACATGTGGGCCATTTAATGCCAATTATGCTCTTGCGTCGTTGGCAGAAAGCAGGCCATCGCCCCATTGTTCTTTTTGGCTCTGCTACAACTCTTGTGGGTGACCCAACAGGGAAAGAGCAATCACGACCTATCCTGACACCAGAAGATGTGCAACGCAATAAAGCCAGTCTTTCTAAGATTTTTTCTCGATTTCTCAATATAGACTGCCCAGATACTGGAGTCATTTTTGTAGATAATGCTCAGTGGTGGGAGCCTAAATCGTATCTTTCTGTTCTAAGAGAGATAGGATCGCAAATTACAGTGAATCATATGCTGCATTTTGAAACAATTGCACGCAGAATTGAGCAACAGCAGCCTTTGAGTTTTTTAGAATTTAATTACATGATATTGCAGGCTTATGATTTTGTGCACCTCAAAAAAACTTATGGCTGCTCCTATCAATTTGGTGGCAGCGATCAGTGGGGCAATATGATCATGGGAACCACTTTGGGACATAAACTGAACCAACAAGATATGTTTGTGTTTACATCGCCTTTGCTGACAACTGCAGACGGGCGTAAGATGGGGAAAACAGAAAAAGGCGCTGTTTGGCTTCATGAGGATTATCTTTCTGATTTTGACTACTGGCAATTTTGGCGGAATGTCGATGATAAAGATTGTGAAAAACTTCTCTTAGCTATGACAGATTTAGAGGTTGCTGAGATCTCAGAACTCTGCCAAAAAGATATCAATCAAGCAAAAATGCGGCTTGCGCATGAGCAAACAAAGTTGTGTCGCGGTGATGAGGCAGCAGAGAAAGCATCAGCACAGGCACGCAGTTTATTTTCTGATCAAAGTCTTGCAAGTCGTAAAAAAGCTCTAGAAGCTTTTTCAATGGGTGGTGAGCCGCGCTCTTTGTTGGATATTCTCGTGCTGATAAAAGCGGCCTCTTCAAAAAGTGCAGCAAGAACATTAATTGATCAAAAAGCTGTCAAAATCGATGATCAGCTGATTTCAGATGTCTTCTATCAAATTAATCCCCAAACATTTTCACATGATGGAATCTTGATCGCAGTAGGGAAAAAGACTGCATTTTTGATCGTGGCCTAGAGATATTATGGAGATCTTTATATGAACAAATGGCTTGCCCAGCAAAATCATGCCTGGCTTACAGTCTTTTTTTTGATTTTAGGAACTTCTATTGGTGCTGGCATGATGACATTACCACTGTTGCTTCAGCCTTTTGGTTTTTTCTCAATGCTGGGATTGATTGGTGGCGCTGCGATTGTCATGTATCTTGTGAGTTTTATTTGGATTAGCCTGTGTTATCACTTCGAACCTGACTCTAATTTATCAACTTATGTCAAAAATCTAGCCCCGCATTTACTCTATCCGACACACGTGGCTTATCTCATTTTTTTTTGGAGTTTAATCGCATACTATTTGAGTGTGTTGCCAACGTTTTTAGTGCCATATGTGTCTGTTGCTTGTCTGGAATATCCCGTTTTTTATTGTTTTGTGCTGTGGCTTTATCTTCTGATATCTCCTAAAAAACAAGGGCTATTAAATGAAATTGCAGTTTTTTTTATGTTGGGATGTCTTGCTTGGATTGGTTTCTTGTTGACCTCAGGTAAAGGTCTGTTTGAGACTGCATGGCCTTCTAAAGGCGGCGCACAATCATGGGATGTTTTTGTGCCTTTGCTGATGTTTTTCGGATATCATCTCTCCATTCCATCTTTTAGAGTTTATGGGCTTTCTGCAGCCTCTTTAAAGAAGGCCACGTTTTTTTCGGCCTTCGGTATTTTTATGATTTACTCAATTTGGTCATGGCTCTTGCTATCTTTTATTGCCCAGAGTCAGTCTCCTATTCTTTCGCAAAACGATCTCATCCATTATCTTCTTGCAACTGCTCAGAATAAAGATATTTTAAGACCCATCGCATTCTTTTCTTTTTATGCGACTTGGACCTCATGTTTAGGTTTGAGTATGGGGGCGAGTGCTTATTTAAAAGACTGCATGCAAGGATCGACCCTGCTCATCGCCTTTATCACCGCTATGCCCCCTTTAATTTTGCTTTATTGGAGTGGCGGTGTCTATCAAAGTTTGCTCGGATTAGCTTCATTATTAGCCTTATACTTGCTCATTTTGCTGCCTTCAATGCTGCATTTCCTTTTGCATTTTCAAAAATTTAGAAAAATTTCTTTTTTGAGCCTGACTTTGATTATCTTAGCATTGTTTTTTATTGTATCTGAGATGGGAATATTGTTTAAATATCTATGACACCTTTTTCATCTACGTATTGTTTTATGAAAATGCGCATCAGTCCCTTTAAAATAGGATTTCATAGGAAGATGTGTCTGATAGGGAGGAATTGCATTAGTCTATAATTAACTATACAGAGATTCTCTATAGGTTATATTATGGATCAGATGACTTCTGCACAAGGCGCTCATTCTAAAAAAACAATGTTTGGTGTTTTTAAAGATGTATTTAGAGCATTAGTGGGCAACAGACAAATGCGCGAATTTGTGTTCGTTTTTTGCGCAGCATTAGTCATGATGCCATCTATCCAATCGTTGCTGATTTCTGCCATACTTATAAAGCTGCTTGTCGATCCAATTGTGTCCAATTATTTATCAAAAAAAATGCGATTAATTTATGGGTGTTTATTGCTGATGAGCTTATTCGCATATGTTTTTTTCGCAAGCTCGCCCATTCCGCCCATTCCGCCCATTTTGGTATTTCTGTTTTTTTATAAGCTGGGAGATGTATTTACTCATTTATATTTGAAGGGACAAATGTTCCTTTCTAAGTATTTAGGAGAGAGTGCATTTTTACGCCCCGGATATTTTATGGATCTGCTTTTAATTGCAGTGGGTATCGGGATGGTTTGGAGTGGTTTTGTTGAGGGAGCCATAGCATTATATTTGGGAGGGAGTAGCTTGTCATATAAAATTACAAGGCATATTGGTGCGCTGTATTTGAAAGATTCAAAGTTCGGAAATCTATTCGGATTGTCAATGGACATGGCTCTTTGTTCTTTGAGAGCCGTTTTATTTTTTATACCAGGAGTGAATTTTTTGACACTGGGTCTGACGGTTTGGAATCTGACAGGTCTGATATGTGTTTATCGTATGGCAGATCGAGCATCTTTCACTCTGAGCCATCAACTAGCTCTCAGTTCGGCACTTGCACAAATGCAGGAGATTCGTGTGCCTCAAGGGAAAAAGCAAGATGATGGATCTTTAAAAACGTCACCGGAAAACGTATTCAATTCAAATCCAAGATCAAAAAAAAATAAGTAAAAATCCTTGCAGCGCAGAGAGTGCATCTCTCTTGTCGGTTTAAATGTCAATGAAAAATCGATATGTGAGTGTGGAGATGCCTGCGATATGGCCAGTTTGAGCTATTGATTTCTGCGCACGCAAGTAGCACAGGACTAAGCTTTTTATGACTTGGACTTACGCACTCTCAGCTGCCGTTGTTTAGGGATTGACCTATCAGTATAGATTCTACGCTACTGCAAATCGTTACTCATTTGAGAACAGAAATTTTAGATACCATCATGTCTAACGAATCAGGGGTCGATGATTTCAAGTACCAAAAGATACATTTTAGCACTCAGAGTTTGTACTTATTTGGAGTCAGGCCATTTTATTTGACCCATTTTCGATTGTTCAGACCATATGATGAGCCTTTTTCCAGAAACAGGCGTAATAGTATTGTAGGGTTGGAAGAATGTATTTCCAACCCATTCCCACCAAAGAGCCCAAAAAGGTGAGTGAGGGCAGAGTTTTATGTCACTTTGAAGAGAAATCGCATGCATAATCTCATTTGATTCAGTGGCAAATTGCTTGGCAAGATGAGGTTTTTGGATAATACGCTCATTTAAAGCATGTGCAGATCTGAGCCAAACAGGGACTTTTTTTAGCCATGATAAAGGTAGGTGACGGAGAAATTTTTTTTTCTGCAGAGCAGTTAATCCTGGTTTCGCCCAATCAGGACTGCGATCATATGAAATCTTTTTACAGTCTCTGAGATTCAATAAAAGTGTCGCAGTCCAATTTTTTTCTTGTATTAAAGGATGTTTGAAAAGTGAGTCGATCCAAGCGAGCATCTGGTCTTGAGTTTTGAACGGCAAAGATTCCAAAGAGATCACTGAACCCAATAGAGTTGTTAACAGCTCTCGCTTTTCCTCTCCTGTGGAGAGACTTGGGCATAAAACTTGAAGCCGTTTATCTTGAATTAATAACTGTGTGTAATATTCAATCAGATCTCCATACCATGACATTTTTTCTGAAACAGGATAGAAAATTTCTTTTTTTGATTGCATGTCAAAGACTTTAAGTAGGCCTGAATGATATGCATGATGCAGATCATCATGAGGATCGCTGAGATCTGCGTATTCTCTATTTGGAGGTGCTTTTTCTAAATCTTTAGCCTCGATCAATGACAGAGAGTGATCTGCATGCTCGATCCACAAAGAGGGAAGAAATTTTTTATCTATTTTTTTGATCGACCATTCATTTAATCCTATAGAGATTTCGTAATAATCCTTTAATGCTTTATTGAGATAAGACCATAAATATTCTGGCCATCGATATTCTTCGCAGAGTAGATCAATAAACTCATCAGCATGCTCGATCATCGCCCTCTCTTTCTTTCCTAAAAGTGAGAGACAGTTTTTTAAAATTGCTCTTCTGTAATAGGGGAGTAATCCGATCCAGGCTAAGGGGTGATAACGCTGATATAACTCTTCTGAAAGGTAAATTTGATAACCTAAAAAAGAGCTTTCTGCATCGGGGTAGATGAATTCTATAGATTCTGCAGAAATGCTCATTCTCTCTGGAAAGTCTTTGGGTGTCAGTCCGATATCATAAGATAAAAAATCTTTAAAAGAGACATGAGGGAGAGCATATTTGTGGAGAGATTCTCTATTGTAAATACAAATCGGCCAAGTTTTTTGAGCAAAATCAATTAATTCCGAAAGTGTTTTTAAAACTTGTGGTTGATGTGTCGCAAATACAATTTTATGAGCTTCTAAGTAAGGTGCATGCCATGGCTCTAATGACTGAAAATGATTCTCATGTGCTTGCTGTACGATCCCCTCAATTGCGACTTTTCTGCCGTCTAAGTCTTCTGCCGTCGCCCATTTTCTTTTAGGACCTGCAATGACAAGGCCCCAAAGTAGGGTTTTTTCGTGATAATAGGCAGCACCTTTTTCGGGGCAATAGTGCCAATCACTTTTTTGCGTGACGAGATATTTTTCAGCCAGCTTGATCACACTATGTGGTTCAATAGCGCCTACATAACGTAACATTAAACCTTTAGGATAAGAAAGGGTTGTCATTGCAAGGAGCCATGAAGGAGGGCTCAGTTCTCCTTGCTTTTTCATTGGGCTCAGGGCAATAATTCCCTGAGGTCCTTTATATGAACCATCATCGAGTTTTGTAAAAATACGATCATAAAAACCATGGAGTAAAATCTCATGCAAGATTGCAGCAGCAGGGAGCTCAATGATGTGTTGAGGACTTTGCGTTGCTGGTAAAAAGCGCTGATTGAGATCGCGGACATTTTCTTCCCATTGTTCGAGATATAAAGGATGTAGAAATTGTTGATGACAATAGGATTCAAATTTTTTACGTGAGAGTTCAGTGCGTTTTTTTTGAATGCGATTCCATAAATTTAAAATAGCTATAAAATCTGAGGACAAATCTTTGTCCTGGAGATGCATTTGATCTGCTTCAGTTCTTTTTTCAAAGGGCCTTAAGCGAGGATCTTGGTTTGAAAGAAAACCCACAATAATGGCAATAGAAGGCACGATTTTTCTTTTTTGTGCAGCTCGCATGATGACGCTGAAACGGGGATCTAAGGTGTCATGTAATATGATTTTGCCCAGTTCGGTGATCTTGTATCGCTCATCAACGAGATTGAGCATTTTTAAAGTCCAAAGTGCTTCTTTTTTTTGATTTTCTTGAGGAGGGCTAATAAATTCAAAATGATGAAAATTTTTATCGTGAATGGATAAAATTTTGAGATAGACGGAAGCTAAAGAGCTTCTTTGTATCTCAACAAGCCGTTCTTTAGGTCTGCTGAGCATATCTTCTTGGGTATAAAGATGGAAACAGCGTCCTGATTGAGTGCGACCACAGCGACCACGTCTTTGCATAATCGATGCTTGTGAGATAGGCACAATCGGGTAGGATAAAACTTTTAATGTCGAATGATACATCATAATTTTTTCTTGTCCGATATCAATCACAGCGGAAATATTGGGCAAAGTTAAAGATGTTTCGGCGATATTGGTAGATAAAATAATTTTTTGTTTACCATCGGTGCTATGATAGATGCTTTTTTTTTGCATTAATGGATTCATGCGAGCGTAAAGTGGGCAGCATACAAAATGCGTTCTTAATTTTTTTACAGAATCAGCTATTTCATGAATTTGACCTTCAGTGGCACAAAAGAGTAATAGATTCCCTTCTTGTGGTAAAGAGGGATGGTCCAGTGCCCATAGTACTTTATCCATGACACTGCCGCTATGTTCATTTGGCAAATAATAATCTTCAATCGGAAACGAGCGTCCTCCAATTGAAATTTTTTTAGCAGATGGAAAATACTCTGTCCACTTTTGCTCACCAAATGTCGCTGACAGAAGGGCAATTTTTAAATCAGGGCGTTTATGAAGCGCTTCTTTTAAAAATCCACAAATGAGATCGCCTGAAATGGTGCGCTCATGAATCTCATCGAGAATAATACAGCTGTATTTTTTTAATAAAAGATCTCGTTGCAAATGTTGCAATAAGACACCCTCAGTCATGATATGTAGCAGTTGGTTTTCAGATAAATATTTGTGCCCTTTGATTTGCCAGCCGACAAATTGATGAGGCTGCCCTTGCAGTTCTTCATTGATTCTTTGAGCAATCATCGTTGTGGCTAAGCGTCTGGGCTGAGTCATAGCGATAGGTCGTGAATCTTTTTCACCAAAGAGTTTGATAGCAATTTTGGGGATTTGAGTAGATTTACCAGAGCCTGTTTCGCTTTCAATAATCAATATATTGGACTGGGTCCAAGCTTGCTCAATCAATACAGAAGATTTTGAGACTTCTAGCTGTTCATCGAGATCTAAACGATACAGTCTGGTATGCACAAAAATACAACAATAAAAAATGAATGATTTATTTTAACACAAGTTAGGCCAAATCATTGACAGAAGGGGAGGGGAAATATGCAGATTTTGCGTGAGATAACAGCCAATCACCTCCTCGATACTGTGGTCCTGCCCATAAGCTTTGACCATATTGCAATTTTCTGGAGGAAAATCCTGCATGAAATAGAGCCAATTTTGTTTGATAAAGACGAATAAAATATCCATCTAGTCCGCGCTGGGTCAGCAGATTTTGTTTTTCTTGGAGTTGATTCGACCAATCTCTTAATGTACGGGCAGCGTGTTCATCCATCGTTTCATAATGGATCAGTCGACATTGAGAAGAGGGGGTGATTTTTTTGGAGAAGGTTTCTAAAGAAGAAAGATGATAAGCACTGAGTACATAATCTTGCATAAATCTTTCTAAAAATGCACCAAAAGCATTATCTGTGTACCCAATCTGTTGACTCAGCATAAGTCCTGTAGGCGTCAAATGATGTGATGCTTGCATGAGGAGTTGTTTTTGATAAAATTGCCCGCACCAATCAAAGGGGAAAAGAAATGCAATTTTATTATACCATTGGTTGGGTCCAAAAACCGCTTCGTAGGATTTGACTTCTACCTGAGAGCTTAGGCCTCGAATATGTATCATGCGTTCAATCGTTTTTTGATGTAGGGGGGAAAACGATACAACAATACTTTGGCACCCATAATGCTCTGCGGCGTAAATGCCCAGTGCGCCCCATCCAGAGCCCAAGTCTAGTAAGGTATCCGATGGTAATATGCATAATTTTTCGCAAAATCTTTGTAGCTGCCATTGTGCTGCTTGTTCTATCGAGGCTCTGGGGTGAGGATATAACGCCGTTGTATAGAGGCGATATTTTTTATCAAGCAGGTGTTCAAAAAACAAATCAGAGAGATTGTAATGGTCGGTTAAAAAATCGAATATTTTTTTTTCACTGACCTGGGTCCAGTCTTGATATATTCGAATCAAAGGGCGAAGCCATTGATGAGAAGAAGGGTGCTCCAGCTGAGATTTTTCGACCAGTTCTTGTACGAGGGCTAAGAGTTTTGAGGTGCTCCAGTGACCATAAAGATAAGCGTCTAGCCAGGATTTTAAATCACAAAATGATAATAAAGACAGACATTCTTCAGATTGTTCATAAAAGTCAATTTTGATTGCACCTTGGCCAATAATTTCTGTGGCTCTGTTACTTTTCCATTCAAAAGCGCAGTTTCCAAAGCCTTCGAGATGCTTGCGGATTGTCGATTCTAAAGAGTGCACAGAAGATTTTTTGTTTTTTATGGCTGTAGCTAGGGGATGTTCACTCATAAGTCATCTCGGTCTGAGGCAGGGCTATTAATCATTATTATCGTACGGACCTGGTCTGATGTCGAGAATATTAAAGAATATTTTTCAACTCTTTTTCAAAAAAATCATTATATATCAACATGCTTTCCATAATAATTGGCATGGGTGTTGAAAATAAATAAAAAGGACTGTGGAGTTTAGTGTGGAATATAGAGCCCATGAAATTCGGATTTCCAGCCCAAATTGACCATCGGATCTGTCTGTATGAGCCCTGTTGAGGATAAAAGGATAAACGTACATCTTTATCATAAGTCCCGAATAGACTGATGCGACGAGCTTGTGCATTAAAATTTTCATAGCCAAGATTGGAAAAAGGAGACAAAATAAAAATTTTTTTCATCGGGTGATCGTCTTGCAAGTAGCGGATGTCTTCGATCTGAGTGATTTTGGGATAAAGATGTAATGGAATTTGTGAAACAAATTTTATTGGAAATAAAGGTTTAGGACATCCTTTTTGCCAGAGCGCAGCAGCTGAAGTATGCGTTCTTTGTAGGATCTGCAATGGGCTCGATGTCTCTAAGGTCAAACTATTGTATCGTTCAAAAGAAAAAAATGATAAAGATTCTAGGCCAACAGAATGTGTTGGATTGTGCAAAGTGGGTGGCTCAAATAAAATCCACTGAATTTTTTCAAATGATTTTAAAAATGCGTGCATAAATTGCAAAAGCCAAGGTGTCGTAATGACGATACACTCCTTCTTATTCATTTTTGCGATCCCATTCTATACTCGAAACATCTTATCTTCTCTTTTATTCACTGGGCTGCCAAGATATGCAACCTTCTCTTTATCGTAAAATCTTATTCAGTAGCCTATCTTTTTTGATGATATTAGCTTTAGCTGTGATTGCAAAAAGTATTTTTTTGCGGGAATTTTTGAAAAGCCTTCCCCCAGGATCTCGCACAGTTCGGCTGTGCGAGACTGTTTATGGACCCTATCAGGACACGATAGAGCAAAGGGCGCAATTGATAGCCCAACAAGAAGCAGATTTGAAAGTTCAAATATCAGGATCTATTCAGAAAATTTATGTTGAACCTGGACAGTATGTGCATAAAGGCGAGAATATTGCCATGATTGAAAATAAAGCATTGGAGTTGGAGCGAAAAGCAGCTATTGAGCAGTATGAATGGGCAAAAACTTATTATGAAAGAATGATGGAGTTATTTGAAAAAGGAGCGATTTCCCAGCAAGATTATGAATTATCTTGGAATCAGTATTGCGTTTCAAAAAGCCAAAAATCAAGAGCTGAACATAATTATAACCTTTCATTCATTATTGCGCCGTTTGATGGGTATGTATCTGACTTTTCATGGAAAAGCGGATTTTCCGTTCAAGCGGGCGATCTTTTTTGTACAATAGCTAATCTGGATATATTTGAGATCGTCGCTGCTCTTTCAAAACGTTCGGCAGATTCTTTGGGAAATCTGGTTGCTGCTCAGTGGTGGTATGATCATCATGCTTATTCAGTAGATATGTGGACACGTGAGCCTTTTTTCCATCCGATTTCTCAAAAAGGCATGGTGCGTTTTTTACTTCGAGCCAATCCTGTTGACCGTCTGTATCCTGGTTTATGGGGTAAATTGCATTTAAATATTGAAGTTCCCGATCCAGCTTGGTCGGCGCCTTTAGAAGCTTTGAGCTCAGATCGCGAAGGTCTATGTGTTTGGACAGCGCAGAAAAATTTGAAAAATGAATGGGTTGCGAAACGAGTCGGGATCGATGTGCTCTTGACAGAAAAAGATAAGTTTTACTTTCGCACTGTTGGATCTGATGTTTTGGATGTATCAAAAGTGATTATACAAGGACATGGCTCGATTATGACAGGAGATCATCTTGAAATCCAAATATGAACATAACAGGCGGTGGTTTGACCGTTTTATTGATTACCCATACCAGACGATCGCTTTTATAGGGTTGTTTTTTCTTTTTTCGTATCAAGGTTTTCGTGTTTTGGATATTCGGCAGTTTCCTTTTATTCCCAGTGGTGTGATTAGGATTTTGACGGTTTATCCCGGAGCGGATTCCCAAACAATCGCTCAGACTGTTACAGAGCCTTTAGAGCGATCAGTCGCTCAAGCAGAGAGTTTTGATTATATTCTTTCATCTTCGCAGGATAACATTTCTGTGATTGAAGCTCATTTAAAAACCGGACAAGATATACAGGCTTTATTTCCATCGGTATTAGCTGCAGTTCAATCTTCAAAAAAATCTTTGCCTCAGGGAATTGATGATCCCATCTTAACCAAAACACGTCCAAATTCTATTGCCTTAATGTATGTCTCTTATACAACGCCGGGCTCGCAGATGCATCCAGCAGAACTTTATCATTACCTGGAAAATACAGTTCGTCCGCAGCTTTTAGCTATTCCCAATATTGGTTCGGTACAAATTTTAGGTTCTGATCGCCTTGCAGCGCGCTTGTGGGTCGATCATGAAAAACTTAATGATTATGGAATAAATTTGTCTGATCTTGCTGCAATTTTATCGACGGATAATCTTGCAGTGAGCGGAGGTTTTTTTGAAAACGATCATTATAGAGAAACACTCTCTTTGCATTCACAGGTATGCACATTAGAAGAGCTTGAGAATCTCGCGATCAAAGATGTTAATGGATATCAGATTCTTTTAAAAGACATTGGCCAAATTTCCATAGGAGGAGAAACTGAGGATAATGAGGTCTATTTCAATGGATCTAAAGGAGTTTTTTTATCGATAGACGCTCAGCCAAATGCGAATGCACTGAGCGTTTTAGAGGATGTGCGTCTTATTCTTAAGCAGATCCAGAAGCAGTTACCCAAAGAAATGAATCAAAAAATTGTTTATGATGCGAGTGTTTTTATACAAGATTCGATTATAGAAGTATTCAAGACTTTTTTTGAAGCATGTTTGATTGTTCTTATCGTTGTCTATTTTTGCTTGGGTTCCTGGCGAATGATGATTGTACCGATTGCAGCTATTTTGTGTTCTTTATTAGGCGTATTCGCTGCAATGGCTATTTTTAATGTGACGATTAATTTGCTCACTCTTTTAGCGCTCATTTTGTCAATAGGTCTTGTTGTTGATGATGCAATTTTGGTTATTGAGCATTCTATTACTTGTTATGGACATGCCAAAAATCCGATGGATGCTGTTAAGCTTGCCCTCAGAGAATTGCATAATCCCATTATTGTTATGACCATTATTTTAGCAATTGCTTATTTACCCTTAGTTTTTTTGAAAGGAATGAGTGGGTATTTATTCAGAGAATTTGCTTTCACCTTGGCTTGTGCAGTCATGCTTTCAGGAATGATTGCTCTTGTTTTGTCTCCGATCATGACAGTGTTTGCTTTAAAAACAGAGAGTGCAATCGCTGAGCCATATTGGTTCATGAGGGCTTCTCAAGCCTATAGCGCTCTTTTAAAAGCCTCTCTTCGTGAAAAGAAGATTCTTAAATACTTTGTTGTTCTTCTTTATCCTCTTGGAGTTATCTTATTTTATTTTTTGCCATCCGAATTAGCTCCTAAAGAAGATCAAGGTTTTGCGATGTTTTCTTTTGACGCTCCTCAAACAGCATCCCTTTCACTACTGAAAAGATATTCACAGCCTTTAGAGTCAATCATTTCTCAAACGCCTGATGTGAGTGATAGTTTTTTTATATATGGTTCCGATCAGGGAGTTTATAGTGGTTTTGGGGGGATTTTGGGCAGTGATTTTTCGCATCGTTCGCGTTCTATGGAGTCGATGCGATTAGATCTCACTCAAAAAATTCATAAACAAAGTGAATTAGATGTTTTTGTTTTTACCCCATCTTCTTTACCGGGGCCTGATGGCTTGGATTATCAATGTGTGATTTATGGACCCCATTCGTATGAGGTTCTTGTGGATTATGCAAATCAAATTGCTGATGCTTTGAAAAAGACTGGATACTTTCCCTTTTTAAGGGTAGAAACTGCCTTTAATAAAATTATTCGCGTAGCCTCCCCGCATCGTGATTTTTTAAAACAGAATCATATTTCTTTGCAAGATGTGGCGACTCATCTTTCTTTATTTTTAAATGATTTTCAGTCATCTAAAGTTCTGTATCAAGATAAAGAGATTGATTTTCGTATGCGTCTTTTGAATCGAGACTTTTTTACGACATGGCGTGCTCTCACTTATCATCATGTACATGATTTTAGTTTAGATGAGCTATTTGATATCTCTCTTAAGACAGATATCCCTAAAAGAACACACTTTAATCAAATGAACAGTGTCAAAATTAACGGAGCTGTGTTTCCTATTGTTTCTTTTGATCATCTGATTTCCGTGACGCAAAATCTGATTTCAAATCTGAGCGATACTCAATTGAGATATGATTTTACTGGACCAATGAGAACTTATGTGCAGGAGGGAACGCAGCTGGGTATGCTTGCATTGGAGGCTCTCATTGCAATGACATTTTTTTTAATTGGGCTTTTTCAAAGTTTTTTTGATACTGTTCTCATCTTAACAACTATTCCTCTTGCGTTGATAGGTGCATTGAGCGCAATGCATCTTTCACATTTTATGAGTTTTTTATTGCAACAGAATCAATTGGCCGTGACGTATAATATTTATACGCAACTTTCTTTACTCACCTTATTTGGTTTGATTACGAAGCATGGAATTTTAATTGTGGATGAAATTCGAAAAGTCAGATCGCATTCTGCTGCATCGATGGAGGATATTGTTTTAGCTGCTGCACAAGCGAGATTTCGGCCGATTGTGATGACCACACTTTGTATGATTCTGGGAGTTTTTCCTCTGATTTTCGCCCAAGGTTCAGGGGCGATCTGTCGATATCATATGGGGCTGGTGATTTTTTTTGGATTGGGTTTAGGAACCTGTTTTACGCTTTTTATCTTTCCGTCTCTGTATTTGTGGTTGTATTCATATTGTCACGAATCTCGATGAATGCAAGCGCTGGATAAGGTCAGTCAGATTTTTGGAAAAAGAGCACTCAAGAATAAGATTCTGATAAAAATGAGGTTTTTATATCAATGAGAGTGTGAAGTTTTAATATTTATATAATTTTATCTATTAATGAATCTGAAATGATAAGAGGTGCGTAAGAAATTTTAAATTTTAAAAGTGGTGGCTCCCGTTGCAGGGCTCGAACCTGCGACCCACGGATTAACAGTCCGCTGTTCTACCGACTGAACTAAACGGGAATTCCTAAGACCTATATTGCCAAACTTAATGTGTACTGTCAAATATTATTTGCAATCTTCTGCATTTTTGTGTTCATGCGCATGGTCATCACATTTCTTCTTAGGATGTGCAGTGTGATCTGTATGTGTCATCTGCGCATCTTTTTCTTCTGTTGTAGGTGGCATGACTTGTTCTTGCTGGCTTTGTTCTGTTTTTTTATGCTTAGAGCAATTGCAACATTTAGCAAAAGCCATAGAGGATAAAGAAAAGCATCCGAGTGTCATCAGTAATGTGCTGAGGCGATTTTTGTTTAAGAAAAACATGTCGAGATCTCCATTAATATTTATTCGTTTTTTCAGATTTTTTTATAAGATGTAGCGCTTGATGATCTCTTTCGAATATCACGTCAGATCGCTATGATTCATAATGAAAAAGGGCTGTTTGAACAGCCCTTTTAGCTATAAATGCGAATTTTTTATTTAAAAATATGGGTTTTCATAATACATTGAAAGTTGACCGACCATAGAAGGAAGGGTCTTGACAAATTCTGGGTCAAGTCTTTGACACAGTTGCATAACATCTTTAATTAAAGCGGGATCATTGAACGCATTCATAAGCTCAGGATCTTTCAAAACAAGCATTAATTCTGGGTGCTTTTGAATCAGGCCAAAAATTTCAATAAGTTTTTTTTCAAGGGCGGGGTTTTTTTGCAGTTCCATCATCAGTGTCATTGTGCAATCAATTTGCGATGATGAGCTTGATGCTCGTCCACCAAAGATAGCTGGAACAGTTGTTAAATATTTCATAATAGTTAGACTCCTTTTATTGAGGTGAAAATTGGACGATAGTTCGTTTTGAATCTCGTAAAGGTCTTTCTCTAATCTTATAGCTAAAATGCATGAATGAGAAATTTTTATTCAAAGATTTTCACCTTGTTTTAGGGAATGCTGACGCGATTTTTTCTTACCAGCAAAAGGAAAATAACACGAGTTTTTTGTAAAAGCAACTTAATTTGATATTTTGTTTTGTTATAAAGTCTTTTTTTTTGATTTTTCAGCAGCTGATTTGAGCTTCTTATGGATGCGTTTGCCTTATAAAATAGGTGGTGATCCTTTAGAATGGCTGATAAAATGTTCATTCAATTATTTTTCTTTTTTTGTCTTTATGTCGATACAGCAACATTCACTTATTATTATTGGCTCTGGGCCGGCGGGATATACGGCAGCTCTTTATGCTTCTAGAGCAAATTTGCAGCCTTTGGTGATTACGGGACGAGATCGGGGAGGGCAGTTAATGACTACCACTGATGTTGAAAATTGGCCTGGCGATGCTGAGGGGCTGACAGGTCCTATCTTGATGCGCAGAATGCATGACCATGTTGTCAAATTTGGTGCTCAGATCTTGTCAGAACACGTTGTTTCGGTTGATTTAAGGCAGCGTCCATTTATTGTCGAGACTGAGAAAGGGCATCGTTATGCTGCGGCAAGTTTGATTATTGCAACTGGAGCAAGTGCGCAGTATTTAGGTTTGGAATCAGAAAAGCAATTTTTGGGTCGTGGTGTTTCAGGATGTGCGACTTGCGACGGGTTTTTCTATAAAAATCAAACGGTTGCCGTCGTTGGCGGTGGAAATACTGCTGTTGAAGAAGCGCTTTATCTTGCTCATATTGCTGCTAAAGTTTATTTGATTCATCGTCGTGATACATTAAAAGCTGAGAAAATTTTACAAGAGCGTCTTTTTCAGGCAGTGGAGCAGGGAAAAGTTGAAATTCTATGGCACCATCGTTTGGAGGAAGTGATAGGCTCCAAAGACGGAGTAGAAGCTATTCATATTGTGCATACGCAAGATGGAACGAGCAAAACTATTGATTTGCAAGGTGTTTTTATTGCTATTGGACATAAACCGAATACAGATCTGTTTCAAGATCAGCTTGATATGAAAGAAGGGTATATTCTCACCCAGAAAGGGCATACAAAAGGTTCAACAATGACCTCAGTGCAGGGAGTTTTTGCAGCTGGGGATGTAGCAGATCCTATTTATCGCCAGGCTGTCACGTCTGCAGCTAGTGGGTGCATGGCTGCTTTAGATGCAGAAGCTTTTTTAGCACAACATCCGCTATAGGAGCGCTATGATGCAAAGACGCTTTGAGCTAGTGAGTGATTATCAGCCAGCAGGCGATCAGCCAGAGGCGATTTTCGGCCTAAAAAGTGGGTTAGAAGCTCATTTGCGATATCAGACCCTCCTGGGCGTGACTGGTTCTGGGAAAACTTATACGATTGCTCAACTTATCGCACAAACTCAAAGACCGACTTTGATTATGGCACCTAATAAAACATTGGCTGCTCAGCTTTATAGAGAAATGAAAGATTTCTTTCCGGGCAATGCTGTAGAATATTTTGTGTCTTATTATGATTATTATCAACCTGAAGCATATGTTCCGACACGAGATTTGTATATAGAAAAGGACGCTTCCATTAATGACCAAATTGAGCAGATGCGCTTGTGCGCTACACGATCGTTGGTGGAACGCACAGATGTAATTATTGTTTCAACTGTTTCAGCTATCTACGGTCTAGGCGATCCTCGCGCCTATATGGCTATGATCTTTCCTTTTCGTGTCTATGAAAAAATTGGCTTTAAAGCTTTTTTAGATCGTTTGGTCGATTTGCAATATATGCGTAATGATGTCGTCTTAAAAAGGGGACATTTTCGTGTTCGAGGAGAAATTGTTGAGGTCACTCCTGCAGAAAGCGAAAATAAAACTCTGAGGATTCAATTTGATGGAGATGAAATTGAATCCTTAGAGTGGATTCATCCTCTGAGCTTGGAAAAAATAGAGAGGGTTCAGTATGCAACTCTTTATCCAGAAAATCATTATGTTACGCCTTATGATTCCGTCATCATGGCGATTGATAAAATTGGTCATGAATTAAAAGAGCAGCTGATTGTACTTCGCTCTCAGAATAAACTTGTAGAAGCCAGTCGTCTTGAACACAGAACACTTCAAGATATTGAGTTTTTAAGAGAAACAGGGCATTGCCAAGGAATTGAGAATTATTCAATTTATTTAAATAACCTCGAGCGTCATAGTACACCAACGACTTTGATTGATTATTTGCCAGACAATGCCCTTATTATTTTGGATGAATCTCATTTGATGCTTTCTCAAATCAGTGCGATGTATTATGGCGATCGATCGCGCAAACAAACATTAGTGGATTACGGGTTTCGTTTGCCCTCCTGTCTAGATAATCGACCATTAATGTTTTCTGAATTTGAAAAGATACATTTACAACAAATTTTTGTGTCTGCAACACCGTCAGCATATGAATTGGAACAAAGCCAAAATATTGTAGAGCAAATTGTTCGGCCGACAGGGCTGCTTGATCCAACGATAGAAATTATCAATGTGAGCTATCAGGTTTCAGATGCTTGTGAGCGTATTTTAGAAGCGAAAAAGAAAAAACAGGGTGTCTTAATTACCACTTTAACCAAAAAAATGGCTGAAGACCTCAGTCAGTATTTTCCGCAATTTGGAATTGAGGCACAGTATCTTCATTCGGAATTAGATGCGTCCAGTCGTGTTGCTGCGATTTATGCCTTACGCAAAGGTGAAATTGATGTTTTGATCGGTATCAATCTGTTGCGAGAAGGTCTCGATATGCCCGAAGTCGCATTGGTTTTGATTTTTGATGCGGATAAAGAGGGTTTTTTGCGTTCGCATCGATCTTTAATTCAAACAATTGGACGTGCTGCAAGGAATGTACACGGACATGTTGTTTTTTATGCTGATCGTGTGACAAAAGCGATGCAATCTGCGATTGATGAAACACACAGGCGCAGAGAAAAGCAAATTGCTTATAATCAGTTACATCGGATTGAGCCACAAACAATTTGCAAAGTAAAAAAAGCGCTTATTGAGGGCTTGTCAGATGATGAAAATATTGTTAATCCAGCAATCACAGAACAAAAAACGTATAAAGCCTTTAAGACACATGATGAACGAGAGTTGAAAAAAATGATCCTTCAATTTGATAGATTGATGAAAAAAGCGGCGGATGCATTGGAGTTTGAGCAGGCTGCATCGTATCGAGATCAGAAAATTGCTGTTCTCAATCAGCTTGATGCTTTAAAAAAAGGATAAAAATTGATTGTTAAAATCTGGAAAAATGACAACTTCTTGGCTAGGCTCAACTTAGAGGTTCTTTTCACTCAAGAGATAATGATGACAACGATTAAGAAAAAATGCGCAGTATTAGGGTTAGGTCTCACAATTTTTTTTGCTGGGTGTGATGCTTCTAATTCAAATCAAACAACGGGAATTTTACTCGGAGGAGCTACAGGAGCTCTTCTTGGATCAACGATAGGCAATGGGGATGGTAAATCAGCAGCTATTGGGATCGGTGCTGTTCTTGGCGCATTAGTAGGTTCTCAAATTGGTGCAAAAATGGATCAAAATGATCGCGCTATGGCACAAGATGCGGCAGATAAAGCTGCGTATGCACCTGTTGGTCAAGAAATCACTTGGTCTAACAGTCAAAGTGGCCATCGAGGAAGTGCTAAAAGCGTTCAAAGTGGTGTTGATAGTCAAGGACATACATGCCGTAAGATTGAACAGCAAGTGACTGTTGAGGGAAAGACAGATTTAATTGTTGTGGATGTTTGCATGATCGATAATCACTGGGTTGTTGTTTCTTAAGTATGATGAAACGAGTGAGACATATAGGGGCCGCTTTTTTTGCGGCCTTTTTAATATTAGCCTTAGCAACTTATCACCCCACCGATTGCTTTTTAGAAAAAAAATGTTTGCTAAAAGCTCCTCATAATGCAGCAGGCTGGTTAGGAGCGCATTTATCACATGTCATGTATCTCTTTTTCGGATTGAGCGCATGGCTGATTCCAATTGTGATTCTAGATGTTTTGCGTCGATACACCACTACTGCTAAATCTTTTTCTTCCACGTATCTCCTAGGTTGGTTCGGCCTGATATTGCTTTGCGCAATTATTGCAGACTTGTTTGTCAATCCTTCTGTTGTTGCTTTAGGGACACTCCATGCTGGAGGAGTCATTGGAGCATTTTTTGCGTATCAGGGGCCTTGGATTTTTGGTTCGTATGGTTTGATCTGTGTGCTGATTGCTCTGTTTTCTCTCTCATTGTCCCTTTTGACATCGCTCAGCTTATATACAGTTTTTATGGGCTCTTTAAAGTCTCTCTGGAGTGTTTTATATACAATTTTGTTTGCTTTGACCTTTAAATCAAGCCAAAAAGAAGATAAAGTTCAGACCAGTCCCATTTTGAAAGACATAGCTTTTCCAGTGGAAAAAAATGCTAGTTTTGATGATCAAATAGATACGCATTTACAAGAGATGGGCAAAAAAATTATCTCAAAGCTGAAAGAGTATGGAATTTCCTCTAAGATTCAGGATATTCGACCAGGTCCTGTTTTAATTCGTTTTGAATGTCTTTTGGCTGCAGGTGAACGGAGTCAAAAAGTTGCTGCTCTCGCTCAAGATTTAGCACGTGGTTTAAAAGTTGAAAGACTGAGCGTTGTGCATAATATTCCTGGCAAGCCTACGATAGCAATAGAAATTCCCCAAGAAAAGAGAGAGTCCATTCCCTTTTACCCCCTTTTATCCGCGATACCCAAAAGTTATTGTCTGCCTTTAGCTTTGGGAGTGGACTCGCAGGGGCAGCCTGTTATTGTAGATTTGGCCTCTTTACCACATCTGTTAGTGGCAGGAGCGACAGGATCGGGAAAATCAGTCGCCATGAATGTCATGCTCATGAGCCTGATGAGTTCTTTAGGCCCAGATCGTTTAAAATGTGTTTTGATTGATCCAAAAATTTTAGAATTCGCTTTGTATCAAAATCGGGCTCATTTAGCTATCCCTGTTGTTACGGAATCCAAGCATGCAATCGCTGTTTTATATTGGTGTGTTGATGAAATGCAAAAACGCTACAATATTTTAGCACAAAAGGGCTTTCAGCATATTCGAGATTATCACAAGAGCTCACCTGCGGCACAAAGTGAAATGCCGTATTGGGTGATTATTGTCGATGAGTTGGCTGATTTAATGTTGATGACCAAAAAAGCAGCAGAAGAGCCTATTGCTCGCTTGGCACAAAAAGCACGTGCTTGTGGGATTCATCTTATTCTTGCAACACAACGACCTTCAGTCGATGTGATTACGGGATTAATAAAAGCTAATATTCCAGCAAGAATTTCGTTTGCAGTTTCATCTAAGATTGATTCTAGAACAATTTTAGATAGTTCAGGAGCAGAGGACTTGCTAGGCATGGGAGATAGCTATTTTCTCAGGCCAAATGGCCAAAATTTGTTAAGATTACATGGAGCATTTATCAGTGATGCACAACGTAAAGAATGGATAGATCAGCTTTCATCTAAGGTCTCTTCTTACCCTAATAGTATTGATGAAATTGTTCGGCGTTATAATTCAGATATTTTTGATGAAGATTCTTAGGCAGATTGCTAAATAAAAAAATGTGAAAACTTCTAAAAAATTCTCTTTCTCATGGCGACAAAAGATTGCCTTATATGAAATAATAGATTTTATATAATATAGATTCTATAAGGTATAATTGTGATTGATATTAAAATTCTGAGATCTCAGAAAGAGGCCGTAATACACGGATATCGTTCTCGTGGCATGGATTTAGATTGGGATCATTTTTTTAGTCTCGATCAAGACTACCAGCGTCTTTCTGCGGAAAAGCAACATTTACAAACTCGTCGGAATGCATTATCTGCAGAAATCGGAAAAATACGCTCACAGCAAGGAGAGACTCTATTGCTAGAACAAGAGGTCAGTATTGTGAACGCTGATCTGGATATGATCGACAGAACACTTTCTGCAGTCAGTCAGCAGTGGGAATCTTTTTTGGAATCTTTACCAAACCTACCATCTCATTTAACACCGATAGGAAGCGGCGAAGAAGAGAATGTTGTTCTCAAAGAAGTCGGCAGCATTGCGCGATCTTCTGGTGTGGATCATAGTGACTTGTTGGCACAAGCGGGATTGTTATTGCATTCTGAAGCTGCTGCTCTATCAGGCACACGTTTTTCTGTTTTAAAAGGAAATGTCGTTAAACTGCAGAGAGCCTTAATTACCTATATGCTCGATTTTCATGAAAAACATGGTCGTTACGAAGAATATTATGTTCCTTATCTCGTGCATCCAAAAGCTCTGTTTGGAACAGGGCAGTTACCTAAATTTGAGCAAGATTTGTTCTCGGTTGGTCAAGATAAAAATCATTATCTCATCCCAACAGCAGAAGTGCCATTGACAAATTTGGTAGCAGATAAAATTTTGAAAAATGAAGATCTACCTTTACGGATGATGGCACATACTCCCTGTTTTCGTGCTGAGGCCGGTTCATATGGTCGTGATATGAAGGGCTTTTTTAGACAGCATCAATTTGAAAAAATAGAACTTGTTCATATTATTACGCATGATCAGGTGCAGACGGAGTTTGATTTTCTGGTTCAGCATGTTTCAAATCTATTGAGCTCTTTGGAATTGCCACATCGTTTAGTTGCACTGTGTACAGGTGATATTGGCTTTGCCTCCGCAAGAACAATCGATTTAGAGGTTTGGTTGCCAGGCCAGCAAAAGTATAGAGAAATTTCTTCATGCTCTCATTTTACAGACTTTCAGGGAAGACGCATGAAAGCGCGTCACCGCGCAGATGCGAAATCATCAACACAGTATGTGCATACACTCAATGGTTCTGGAGTCGCTGTTGGACGCGCTTTGATTGCCTTGATCGAAAATCATGCTGATGAAAAAGGCTGCTTTATCCCACAAGCCCTCAGGCCTTATTTGAATGGCACAGAGTACTTGCTTTGGACAGATAAATCAGATTCATCTTCTTAGATCGATAATCATCATGAATCATCAAGAAAGCGCAGTGTTTTTTATGATTTCTTGTGATATTATTGTTGGTATGGGGGCGTAATGGGTTCGACGGAAATATCGAATCTCAGGGCGCATGCCGAGTATTGGGGTGTCCTCGTAAAAAATTCCCCTAAATTGCTTAAGTGCAAACTCTAAAAAACCTGCCCAAGTAGTTAAAGCTGCTTAAGGCACCATGACCATCTGAGTTTCTGTTCTTAGATGAGTTCGTGGTCACACCTAACAGACCTAAACTTTTTGGTGTATCAGCAAAAAGCGAAGGTATGATCTGATGCTCGCGATAGAGACGCTTGGTTTTTTCTGCAATCGAATCGCTAAATTTAAGTAAAAGACTAAGCATGTAGACCTCTGTGAGGACAGTTTTCGGACACGGGTTCAAATCCCGTCGTCTCCACCACTCAATATATTGAATTATAAATACTTTCTTTAAAGGAAATCACTCTTAAGAGTGATTTCGGTTTTTAGCGAAAATGAAAATCATGAGGCATGAAAAAGATGATCACTCAAGACATAACTTTAAAGTATCGAGATACGCTCAATAGTGCTCTTGATCTCCGAGACGAGATAAGAGTGTTTGATATGAGTTCAACGCAAAAGAAAGTGGTTTTTCAGCTCTATAATGCTTTTTTAACGCTTGTTGAAGATTATTTTGACCACGAGAACTCTTTGAGTGCTTTAGTCCTCGCACAGGCTGCTACCGAAACTTGCGCACATTTGCGTCTGAGCTACCGAACTAAAGATTATGCGTATTTGAGGCAATGGAGATACTTTCATGATCTTCATCGTAAAATGACGGAGTATCAAGAGAGCTCAGAACCGTGTGTGCAAAAGCTTTCTACAGAGCTCTTAGATCGCTCAGAAGATGTTGTCGAGATTCTGTCTGTCATTGAGTCGATGATTCCGCTGAAAGAGTTGAAAAAGCAATACGCAACAACAGAGAGAGTGTTATCAGAAACAGGGCTTTTAGAAGTGTATAACTTTCTCTTTCATAATCTCTCTGCACAGATACATAGTGAAGCGTATCCCCTTGAGGCCATTTGCTCTGTAGAGAGCCATGAAGTTCTCAATGAGTTTATAATCGCTGTTTTAGCGGAAGAAAGAGATGCTGTCAGAGACTTTTTCTTTAGAGCTACCAAAGCTTAGAACAGTCTAGAAGACTTTTGTCAGTTTTGTCAGCTCTATGAAAGAGAAAAAGCTGTTTTTCAGGGTTTTCTACCTTGATGAACTGACAAAACTGACAAAATACACTTCAAATCCAACTTCTGTCTAAAAGTTTTTCTAAAAAATCACAGATCCAATCTCTAATGTTTGGATTAAGTCTTTGAATCCTGTCAAACAAATATTCGCAACGAGATTGCGATTTTTTTGTTAAGACATCTTCATGATTCACTTCAAATAATATGTCGGCTAGTGATGTGTTCAGGGCTTCTGCAATGACTAGCACGTAGTCTAATCGTACGCCGCCTCTAGACCCGCTCTCGATACGCTGTATAGTCATTTGTGAGCATTGGGCTAATTTTCCGAGAGCTGCTTGAGAGAGGTCTTTTTCTTTTCTTAAGCGAGCTATCATTTTGCCAATTTTCTTGAGCATGATATCTGTTTTTTTCCGGGTTATTTGGCATTGTTTCGTTCATGATAATTCTTCCATGATATCTATTTTTTTTGTTTTGATGGATTCGGTCTTCTTTTGTGCTTGGGATCATCCTGATCATTGTCTGCTAAAGGTCTTTTTTCTGACCTATTCGTGCGATTGAAGATCAGCATACAAGACTGTTCATGTTGCTGCATAGACGCGTTTATCATCGATGTGTCTTTGTTATTATTTAGTAAATTGAGATCAGCACCTTGTCTCAGGAGCTGAGAGCGTATCATAGCATCACCCTTCCGATCCGCTATGGATATAGCAGTCTCTCCATTTGCGTTTGTATATTCATTGAGTTGTGTTGCTGTGTAACGTTGAATAATCCGGCTATATCTATGCTCTATAGCTTGAAAAAGAAGAGAAATTTGAAACGCAGGTGAATCAAATGGGTTGAGAGAGCCAAAAATTGCACGTTTTTTCTCCTCAAACCTGACTGATAAATATCTCTGCTGATCAATATCATTTTCTAAAATCATCATTAAGCGTGATTCTTTGCAAGGTGTTTTGTTTAAATCTAATGATCCAGATAAAATGTCAAAGATAATATTTTCATGAGTAATTTGCGCATTTTCGATGTATTGCTTGATCAGTTCACAATCACAATAACGTTGTTTCATAATGTCTGGATGAAATTTGCGCTCTGTTATGTCAATTTTGAATGGGTCTTGGCCAACATCGAGTAATCTTTGAGCGTATGCAGGATGAGCAAAATATACAACCGAATCAAATATTGTGACATGTGAATGTGGATCTTGCATATGAATGTTCGCACCAGTAGCAATCAGTTCTTCTAAATACCATGTATCATTGACTTCTAACGCGTATATCAGCACATTTTTGTTATGTTGATCTCTGATCTCAAAACTTGGGTGTGCTTTCATCAAAGATGTGAAGCACTCTTTGAGGTATGGATGCTTTATTGCCGGTGATTTTAAGAGATGCATGAGCGTAGTGCATCCATCGTTATCTTGTAGATTAATTTGTATTGGCTGTGGATGATGGTCCATCAGTATTTTAATAATATCGATATTTCCTATCTGCATTCCAAGCATTAGAGGAGTTATGCCGCTATAGTTTTCTGGATGAAAATATGCGCCGCAGTGAATAAGTCTGCTAATCAGATCTATGCGGGTTTTTCTAATTGCGTACATGAGGGATATAAATCCAGATCGGTTTTTCATATTCACATTTTCAGCAGCGTTTATGAGCAGGGTGAAAATTTCGATATTATCGATTGTAGCCGCATACATAAAAGGTGATATATCTAAAGAATCTCTAAGATTCAAATCTGAATATGGAATAAGCAATTGAATTATTTCTATGTTTTTTTGCAGGATCGCATAGACAAGCGCGGTTTCTTTTTTGTGATTTGTTGTGTTTATATTGATACCAGCGTGAATAAAGTAGCGTAAGCAATTTATTCTATTTTCTGTAACATGATGAATCATCTGATCAGTGATATTCAAACCTAATCTTTGTAAGAAGCATAAACATTCGGCATCATAATTTTTATCTATTTGTAACCATTGCTGCAAATAAGTAAAGACAAGCTTTCTTTCAGAATCTTCAGGCGTTGGTATTAATGCCTTTAAGCAATCAAGTTGGCCATACGTCATAGCGACCATACAGTATCTCGCTCGAATTTCTGCATTCTCACCGTAAAATAGCGAGTTGTGCATGAATCTTTTTAAAACTTGAAGATATCCAATTTTAATAAGCAGGCATATCGAGTGCACAAATGTATGTGTCTCTAAAGATGGATCGATGTGCTGATTACTAATATTGGCAAAGATTTCTAAAAAAATATTTTGCGAGTATTGAATATTTTTTGACCGACTATCTATTTGCCACCATCCTATAAATTCATCTAATAAGGCATCATTCTCTGGTGAGATCCACCAAAACCCGTCTTTTCTAAAATCATTTTCCAATTTTGTTCTCAAATCTGGAGCTAATTGTATGGTCGCATTTGGCTCAAATCGTTCACCGTATTTGGCTCTCTGATGGAGCTCTGTAATCCCTGATTTCAGTACAGATAAGACGAGTTTTGCATGGTCTTTATTAAAAAATGTCCCCTGTTCAATCATATT